>JAABUJ010000226.1_pt1 | contig 124790 bp, 114 predicted proteins | sample 5559131 | NCBI WGS metagenome assembly JAABUJ01 (sample SAMN10711875, study PRJNA513366) | rock metagenome | isolation source: Antarctica rocks | place: Antarctica: Victoria Land, Mt New Zealand nord | collected 2016-01-07 | reverse complement strand
GCGCATACGCCAAAGGCATCGATGTCACCGACGAACAGCTCGCCGCCGTCGACATCACCAGACACACATTCCACGGCGACTGGAACTACACCGTCGCTCCTTCACAAGCTCAGTCGTGAACCCTAAGCGCCTGAGCGAGCTTCGCGCCGCTCTTAGAAGTCCACCGCAACGGCGACTCCGGATCGCCCCTTGTGACCGGATCGATAAGCCGATCGAGATCGCGCTCTAGCCCCACCTCGCGCTCCAGGATCGGGACGCGTCCTGGATGACGCCGGACCCTTCCCGGCAACGGCACCTCACCGGAGTCCAAGTCCGCGAGCCCCCGCAACACTGTCGACTCCGAGATCCCCGTCGCGCGGACCACCGCCGAGATCCCCCCATACCCCGCGGACCTAGCCTCGGCCGCCGCCCACAACCGCCGCTGGCGCTCGTTGAACTCACCGGCCAACGCCCGGAAGCGCTCCCCGATGGCCTCCTCATCGATCACAAACCCCAGTTCTACATAACTACCCCTACCCCTACCCCTTCACAAACTAAGTCGGGAGCCCTAAGGCGATCTCCGCTTGGGTGGGTCGGTGGCGCAGCCGCCCCGGCCGCCGACCCGGGGGACTCGCAGTACCGCGAGCTTCTTGTGGCGGGGCACCAGGATCCACGAGGAGATCTCGAGCTTTGGCGAGTCCGGCCACGTGGGAGTGCTGAGCTCACCCCAAGATCCCGATCGCGCCCGTTCGACGCTCGTGCTGCTCAACGGCGGTTCGGAGAGCCACGTGGGGCCGGGGCGGGCGTGGGTGGAGTACGCGCGGGATCTCGCGGCACTCGGCTACCGCAGCGTGCGTGTCGACCTGCGCGGCTGGGGCGAGAGCCCCGACGGCGGCCGAGCCCCAGGACGCCCCTACGACCTCCGCGGAGTGCAGGACACGATCGAGATTGCGCGCGCCTTGAGGCAGTGCGGCCATCCCCGCGTCGTCCTGATGGGCCTGTGCGCCTCGGCCTGGATCGCGCTGCGAGCCGTGGTCTGCGCGGCGCCAGTGGTGGGAGCCATCGCGCTCAACCCGCAGATGTACTGGCAGCCCGGAGATCCGGTGGAGATCGATTGGGATCAGATCCGCACACGCCGCGCACGGGAAACTCGCACAATCCAGCGCGGGCAGCGCTGGCATGCCTGGGATGTCCTGGACGCGTTCGGCCATCGCCACCCAGCCGCAGCTTGGCTGGAGGCGCTGGCGGCCAGTGGCGTACCCGTCCGCCTGCTCTTCAGCGAACGTGACGATGGGCTGCTGTTCCTGGAGCAGCGCCTCGCTCGCCGACTGGGCCGGATGGTCCACGGCGGCCGCGTCACCGTGCGCGAGCTCGCCGGTGTAGATCACCCGATGCACCGGGCGTGGATGCGGCCGCTCGTCGCCGCCGCGCTGCACGATGTGCTGAGGGGGATCGACGCTGAGTCAGGCGCGGAGCACCCACCGCGGGCGCGACCACAGCTGCCAGCGCTCGAGCTCGTTGAATCCCGCTGAGCGGTAGAAGCTCTCCCCGGCGCCAGAGGAATGCAGCAGCGCCGTGCGGCTACCCCGCCCGGCCGCGTCGTGCAGGGCGGCCTGCAGCACCGCCGCTCCGTACCCCTGTCGGCGCGCGCTGATCGCCGTCGCCATCGACCAGATCACGACAATGTCTTGCACCGCGACGCTCACCAGGCAGGAGGCGATGGCGCCGCCCGAGTCCAGGGCCGCCCACACCGTGCGTCCTTCGGTTGCGAGCGCATCGTGGGGTAGCGCCACCAGTGCCAGCGCCTCGTCGAGCCCGAACACCTCCGCGATCAGCGTCCGCGCACGGTGGAGACCGCCGGGATCCAGCATCACCACCCGCACGCGGGAGGGCCGCAGGGGGCCGGGCTCCAGGCGCCGAGCCATGAACGGAGCGGCCCCGATGCACACCCAGTGGCTGTCTGCCAGCTCGTGCACCTCGCCGAGTGCCGCCCCCGCGACCATCATCAGCCCCGGGGCGCCGGCCGCGAGGATCTCCTCGCGGGTCCGCGCCAGCACGTGCACGCCGCCTCCGTGGCACAGGGCGACGTTGTAATCGACCGAGGCGGCCCCGCTGAGCGCCACCCATCCCTCCGGCCCGACCCGCACCCGGTCTCCGGCCCATAGCCTTGTGCTCTCGCCGTGGCACGAGCGGAGCCGGGGCAGCTCGGCGATCATGACTCCTGCAGCGCGATCCCGGATGTCCGGACCGCGTTCAGCGCGCGCACCGTACCCGACGGCGGAGCGGCTGAGTTCACGCCCGCAGCGCAATCGTGACCGGCTCGCGCGGAAGCAGATGAAACCAAGCGTCCGCCGCACGGTATCCCGGCACGTCCACGGCGACGTACTGCGCGAACAGCTCCGAGCGCACCGTCAGCCACCAACCTCCCTGGGCATCTCGGATCGTGGACGCCGTCAGCCCCACGTCCGGCAGCCGAGCACGCGCGGGCCCGCCGGGAAGGAAGGTGAAAGCTACGGGCGATCACCCCTGCGCGACTGTCGCACAGCTCAGCGGCGACCACGTCATAGACCGGCGGGGTGAAGCGGTAGGAGGCGTTCAGGTCACGCCACCCGTCGAGCAGCGTGTGCGCCCAGATCGCGGTAGCGCTGCGCGGGGCCAGCTGCAGCTCGCGGGCACCCGCTTCGACTGCGTTTCCCAACGCGTCGAACACTCGCAGGCGCAGGACCAGCTCGACGGGCTCGGCCCGGTCGTGCAGCACATTGAGCTCCAGGCCGGCGAGGCCGTCGTCGACGATCACCACCGTGGTCGGCGAGAACACTCGCCGGACCGCGTGGAAGGGCGCCTTCGGCCGCCCCCGAGCGTCGAGCAGACCCCAGCCGGCGCCCGGCCACAGGTCACGCCAGCAGAGGATGAGAGCCCCATCGCATGGGGAACGTGCGCGTCGCCACTCGCCAAGAACCTGCGTCATCACCTCCGCCACGGCGGCACGGCCAAGATCGACGGCATGATCGGCGTCGGCGTAGCGCAGCGCCAATGGCTCCTGGCCGAACAGCTGGCGCACGTAATGGTCACGAACGTCCTCGAAGTCCCACGCGGTCCCGGCGTCCTGGGCCACGGTCTGCTTCCAGCGGGCGTCGTGCCCCACGACCTGGGCGCCCTGGAACTCCGCCTCCATCGTCTCGCGCTCGGGGGGGGTTCCGAACGACAGGCACTCGGCGGCGAAGCGCACGCCGGCCAGCCGGGCGTCCTGCACCCCACGCAGGTAGGCACCCACGCCGAAGTAATGGGACACGCCCTCCCCCGGGGTGAAGGGAGGATCGCCGCCGGAGGGCGAGGAGGGAACGTAGGGAACGCCCGGAACCAGCTCCGCGGCGCGCTCGGGGATGTGGCGCTCCAGCACGTCGCTCTCCCAGCGCGCGCGCGGCAGGCCGTACATGGACGCCTGCTGATAGGTCTCGCTGCTGCCGCACACCATGGTCAGCGCCGGCCGGCCCCCGAGGGCGCCGAGCGCCTGCGAGAGCTCGGCGTCAAGCGCGGCGAGGAACGCCGGGTCCGCCGGGGGGTCATAGCTGGCCAGCATGCAGTCCTGCCACACCATGACTCCGAGCTCGTCGCACGCATCCCAGAAGTCACGGTCCTCGTAGAACCCGTAGCCCGGCACGCGCAGCATGTTCATGCCGGCTTCACGCGCCAGCGCCACCGCGCCGCGGACCTCGTCCGCCGGCGAGCGCAGCGTCACCGGGTCGGCCGGTCCCCACAGCGCGCCGCGACAGAAGATCGGGACCCCGTTGACGCTGATGCGAAACGCTCCTCTCGTGCGGTCGAGCTCCACAGCTCGGAAGCCGACCCGCCGCAACGGTCGCCCTCGCCCGTCGAGCTCCAGCTCCACGTCGTAGAGCGGCTGTGAGCCGTGAGTGTGCGGCCACCACAGCGCTACGTCTGGGATCAGGCACTCGCCCTGCAGCAGCAGGTCGGAGCCCGCCCAGGTCAGCTTCAGGGGTTCGCGACGGTCTTCGACGCACAGAAACGCATTCGCCGGAGCCTCCACTGGCGCCGCCAGGCGCGCGCGCAACGAGACGACCCCGCCGCCAGCCTGCCCGAGCTCTGCACGCAGCTGGAGCTCCCGCAGCTCCCCCTGAGGCTCCCGGGGCCGCAGGCACACCGGGCGCCACGGCCCCACGGGCGCGGCCCAACGCGACCAACCGGGCACCCGCCCAAGCAGCGTGGTCCGGTACCACCGCAGGCTCTGGTGGGCAACCAGGCGGCTCTTCCACCGCGGCCGCGGGTGGCGGCGGGCGAACACCGGCGCCAGGGCGGCTCAGCGGATGGTCAGCTCGTGCTCGGCTCCCAGTTGCGCCAGCTCGACATTGTGGGAGGTGAACATGTTCTCGCTGCGCAGAACGTGGTGGTGATCCAGCCACACGTCCGCGAGCGTGGCCAGCCCCTCCAGCGTGAGGACCCACGGACCACTGCTCTCAGGGGCGGAGAAGCGGCAGCGAAACCACCAGTCGCAGCCATCCAGCAGCTGCTCGTCATCGCGGCCGCCGCTGCCAGCGCCCGACCTCGCGCAGCGCCGCCGCCGCCGTCCCCGGCACCTCCGCGGACCACCACTCGATCGCCGCTTCCTGCAGCCCGGCGGGATCGCCCACCCCTCCCGGCATGGTGTAACCACATTGCCAGGCGGCGGCGAGCAGCGGATCCGACCTGCCCGGAGCCTCGGTGGGGTCCTCAGAGCGCAACGACGCGCTCAAAGGCCCGGCGGAATTCCCACCGGGTGCGAGAGATCGCCCGCTACGAGGTCGATCTCCACCGAGAGCGGCCCCGCTCCCGCGCTCCAGCTCATACGGCCACCGCCACGTAGTGGAGCTCGACGCATTCCGGAGCGGTATCGCCGTCGGCCAGCGGGCGCCCGGTCAGGTCGAGGCTCTCCAGCGTCCGGAAGCCCTCCTGGCCCAGCTGGCGGACCTGTGCCGGCACCATCGTGAAGTAGTGGACGAGCGCGTACCCGTGCGCGTCGTCGTTGACGATCGCGTAGTCGGGGGTGCTCCTGTTCAAACCGCCCGAGTCGCCAGCGGCGCCATAGCGATCGCGGCACCCGCACCACATCGAGAATTAGGCGGAGCGCGCTGCTGGTGCGCACATACAGCGGTCCCGGCACGCGGGACAGGAACGCACGGTTGTGCGAGGACATCACCAACAGCCCCCCGGGCAGGGCACCTTCCTGGAAGGTGACATCAGCAACCTGTCGGTCTTCGCCGATGGAACGCTGGATGCGCTGTGGGCCGGCTGCAACCTGCTGGACATCTTCAACGACGCCGAGCGCCGGGCGACCCTGAGGGAGATCCATCGTGTGCTCGCCCCCTGGGGCGCTTGCGCGCGCTCGCTTTGCCTGGCGAACAGGTGGGCTCGCCCAGGCCTGAAGCTGCGGATCCCCCGGATCAGCAGCTCCCGGCGGAAGCCGCCCGAGCGCAGGCGCTCGGCGAAGCCGCCGAGCAGCGCCCGCGCCGCCGCGCGCCGGTCACGCTCGGCGACCAACGTGTCGCTCCAGCTGAACGCGTAGAGGTTGATCAGCAACGCGGCGGCCACCGACGCATCGGCCAGGGCGGCGTGCACCCCCCAGTAGGCGCCCGAGCAGAGCCCGACCAGCACGAAGCGCCGCCCGGGATGAACCGCACGCAACTGCTCCAGGACCGCGAGCGTCTGCTCGATGCGGGCGGGGTCGTAGAAGTTGGCATCGGTCAAGCGCTCGGTGTCCTCCCCCTCGGAGTCACCGATGCTCTGGAGATCAACCCGCACGGTCAAGACCCCGCGGGCAGCCCAGCGCCGGGCGGTCTCCACCCAATTGCGATTGGGACCGATGTGACGTTGGGCCCCGGCGTTGAGGAGCACCGCACAGATCTCCTCGCGTCCGCCGCCGACCGGCTCGGTGGAGACGGCAAAGAAGCGGCGGTCGCCGCAGAGCAGCTGAAGCGGTGTCTCCCTCAGCACGACACCGTCCTGGCGCAGCTGAAGGTGGTCACGCTCCACCTGTGGCCGGGCCGCGGGTGCCTCGTCGCACGACTCGCCCGGCGCCTCCTCGGCAATCCAGCTGATCGTCCGTTCGATCGTCGCCCGCGGTGGACGCGACTGCTGGGGATCGGTGGTGAGCTCGCCGTACCCGGCACCGTCGGCGACCGTCACGGCGCTTCCAGCTTCCTCCAGGCCCGCCACCAGCCGAGCGTCGCCGCGCATGCCGTCACGCCCGAGCGCCAGCACTCGCCGCGGAACCCGCTGCCAGCTGGCTGCGGCGCTCAGGTCGATGGCCGAGAGATCATCTGCGGTCTCGCCGGACAGCAGGTAGCCGATCAGCTCGAGCGCGCCAGGGGCCGGTGCGGGTGCTGATGCCGCCGGCTGATGCGCGTCCACCGGCGTCGGCACTAGCGCCGCCTGCGCGCGGAGCTCGCGGACGAGCGTCCGACCGCGAGCGGGCACTCCCCAGAGGATCAGCTCGTCGATCGCGGCACCCTGCTGCAGCGCGCGTGCAGCCAGGAGTCCGCCGAGGCCGATGCCCAGGGCCACCACCCGTGACGCCGAGCTCACCTGGCGCAGCCAATCCCCCGCGCTCCCCACGCTGGAGAGCCAGGCCTGCACGAGCCCGGAATCGTGTGGGGAGCCCGAGCTGTCGCCGCTACCCGGCAGATCGAAGCGGGCGGTGGCGTAACCGGCCCGCGCCAGCTCCGCTGCCCACAACCTCCGCGCCCGGTAGGAGCACATGTCCTCCCAGCCGAACGGGGCACACATGAGCACCGCGGTGGAACGTCGCGCCGCGGCGGGTGGGCGATGGAGGAACGCCAGCACCTGATGCGGCTCCAGCGCGAGGACGACTGGCTGTGAGGCTTCAGCTTCGGCGTTCACGCTAGATCCGGGAGAGGCGATCATCGATGTCCGTACAGGCGTCAGAAGACGCGGAGGCCGACCTCAGGCCGCCCGCGCGCTCAACGTGCATATGGCAGCCGCGATGCTTGCGACACTCTCGAACACCTCACCCTTGAACATGGTTTCGGGGAACTCGATGTCGAAAGTGTCCTCCAGCGCCAGCATCACGTTCACACTCGCATGCGAGCCCATGCCCGCCCGGAATACATTGGCATTTTCATCGACCGAGTCGACATCGACCGCCAGATGAGCGTGATCGGCGAGCACGCGCCGGATGCCGGTGTCGAGATCGGCGAGCCGGGGTTGTTTATCGGCCGGCTGGATCCAGTCCATGAGTCATGCGTAGCGAGACTAGGTCTCGCTACGCCCCCGGGAGATGGCGATCTCCCCGGTGCGCGCCATCTCGATCAGCCCGAAGGGCCGCACGAGCCGCTCGAAGGCCTCCACCTTCGCGCAGGTCCCGGTTATCTCGATCACGACCGAGCGCTTGGTCACATCGACGACCTTGGCCCGGAAGATCTCGCAGATCTGCATCACCCCGGCGCGACTGGCGTCGTCGGCGGCGACCTTGAACATCGCCAGCTCCCGCGCCAGTGTCTCGTGGGGCTCCAGATCACGGATCTTGAGCACGTTGACGAGCTTGTGCAGCTGCTTGGTGACCTGATCGATCGGGTGCACGGCCCCGTCGAGCGTGAGCGTTATCCGGGAGACCCGCTCGTCGTCGGTGGGCCCCACGGCCAGGGTGTCGATGTTGAAGCCGCGCCGCGCGAACAGTCCAGAGATCCGGCTGAGAACGCCGGGCTTGTTCTGCACGAGGATCGAGAGGACGTGCTTGCGCCCGGTGCGCAGGCCGGAAACCGCCTCCAGCTCGTCGAGCGAGAGGACGTCCTGGGTGGCGGGCTCGCCCATCAGGGGCTATCCGTGGATGGGGTCACGGCGGTCACGGCGGTCACGGCTCACCCCACCATGTCCCGGGCAGCCTGACCGGCCGGGATCATCGGGTACGTGTTCTCCTCGCGGGTGACACGGACGTCCACGAGCACGGGGCCCTCCGTGGCCAGGGCCTCCTTCATGTCGTCCACCAACGTGCCCTTGTCGGTCAGCCGCATGCCGGTGGCGCCGTAGGCCTCGGCGACCTTGACGAAGTCCGGCCACTGCCCCATGTCCACCTGGCTGTAGCGCCGGTCCCAGAACAGCTCCTGCCACTGGCGGACCATGCCGAGGTAGCCGTTGTTCATGATGAACACCTTGATCGCGATGCCCTCCTGGGCGCAGGTGGCCAGCTCCTGCATGTTCATCTGCACCGAGCCGTCGCCGGCCACGCACACCACCGTCTGGTCGGGGCATCCGACCTTGGCTCCCATCGCCGCCGGCAACCCGAAGCCCATCGTGCCCAATCCGCCCGAGTTGATCCAGCGGCGCGGCGCGCCGAAGTGGAAGTGCTGCGCCGTCCACATCTGGTGCTGGCCCACGTCGCTGGTGACGATGGCATCGCCGCCGGTGGCCTCGTAGAGCGCCTGGACCATGCGCTGCGGCTTGATCTCGGCGTCGGTGGAGTCCTCGTAGGACAGCGGGTGTCGCTCCTGCCAGGTGCGGATCCGGCTCCACCACTCCTCCAGGCGCGAGGACTCGGGCGCCAGGGCCCGGTACTCGGCGGTCAGTCGCGGCAGGATGTTCTTGGCGTCCCCGACGATCGGGATGTGCGCCGGAACGTTCTTGGAGATCTCGGCGGGATCGATGTCGATGTGGATGAACTTCGCCCGCGGTGCGAACTCCGAGAGCTTGCCGGTGATCCGGTCGTCAAAGCGCGCCCCGACGGCGACGATCAGATCGGCCTCGTCCATCGCATAGTTGGCGGCGCGGGTGCCGTGCATGCCGAGCATGCCCAGCCACTGCTCGTGCGGCGCCGGGAACCCACCCAGGCCCATCACCGTGCAGGTGACCGGGAACCGGTCGACGGTGGCCAGCTCGACGAGCTCGGGCGAGGCTTCGGCGGTAATCACCCCGCCACCGGCGTAGATCACCGGCCGCCGGCTGTTGGCCAGGGCCTTGGCCGCCAGGCGGATCTGCTTCTGGTTGCCGTCGGTGGTGGGCTGGTAGCCCGGGAGGTGGACGTCGGTGACGGGCTCGTAGGGGATCTCGGCACGACTGAGATCCTGCGGGATGTCGACCACCACGGGCCCCGGGCGCCCGGTGCGGGCGATGTGAAAGGCCTCGTGGATGGAGCGCGGGATCTCCAGCGGGTGCTGGATCATGAAGCTGTGCTTGACGATCGGCATCGTGATCCCGATCGTGTCGGCCTCCTGGAAGCCGTCGGTGCCCAGCAGGTCGGTGCGCACCTGACCGGTGATGAACACCACCGGGACGGAGTCCATCATCGCGTCGCAGATCGGGGTGACGAGGTTGGTGGCGCCCGGCCCGCTGGTGCCCAGTGACACGCCGACCTTGCCGGTCGCCTTGGCGTAGCCCTCGGCGGCGTGACCGCCGCCGGCCTCGTGACGGACGAGGATGTGGCGGATGCCGGCGTCGTAGAAGGCGTCGTAGGTGGGGAGGTTGGCGCCGCCGGGGAGGCCGAATACGACATCGGCACCCTCGGCCTTCAGGCATTCCATCAAAGCGTCGACTGCACGCATGGCGCTTCGCCTCCTTTCAGCGATCCGTCTGCGCGCGGGCGGATGCCCGCGCGCCGAGAGGTAAAGCCTAGCAACGGATCGACGCTCTTTTCCGGGGAGTCCGGCGTCGCGCCGCCAGACGTAGCGCCAGCTGTGCGGCCCGCGAGGAACGCTACGCGGCGCGGTGGCGCATGGCGGCCTCGGGCGCCACCGCCACCTCGGGGAACTCCAGCTCAGCGCCGCAGCGGACGCACACGGCGTCGTGCAGCATCACCACGCGCCCGCATGCGGGGCACTGCCGGCGCAGCTCCTGGTTCTCGAAGCGGTAGCAGACCGCGGTCAGCAGCCCCAGGAACGGCACCAGCGCGGAGATCAGGAACCACAGCGCAAACGAGCTGCCCTTCATGCGTCCGATGATGCCCCCGGCAACGCCGAAGAAGAACATGATCACCAGGAGGCCGCCGCCCGCCACGGGCCCTCCTCGTGTCGTCCCTGATGATCGGCTCGCACGCCTTCCAGCGTACCGCGCCGGGAGCTGCCTCAGCCCCCGTGCTCGTCACGTCACGGACGAGCTGCTCGCAGGCCGGGTCGGCGACGGGCGGGCGGGCGGGCGTCGAGGCGCAACCGCGCCAGGCGGAAGCGCCGGACGGGGGGTCCGGACCCGGCCGCGCCGGCGCGTATCTCGGGCAGAAGCAGGAGCTTGGATGTGGGTGAATGCATGGTCAGCATGATCGGCGCCCGGAACGGCGGCCACATTGGCCATCGGGATAGAGATCGCCGGCGGCGCTGCGCCTTTAGGCGCGAGCTGCGGCTACCGCGGCCTCCAGGCCCGCTCGGGCCGGGCCCGGGAGCCGGCGCGCCAGCCGCCAGCAGGCACCCGAGAAGGCCAGGTTGGCCACCGTGGCGAAGCCGCTCTCGTCCTGGCGCAGCGCCAGCAGCAGGTGAGCGATCTGGTCGCCGTGGGGCAGGCTCGAGTCCGTGGAGCGCACGCACAGGCAGTGGACCCGATGACCGCCGGGAGCCACCAGCAGCGCACCGGACTCGCCGAGCAGCCACGTTCCCAGCTCGCCGCCCTCCAGCACGAGCCCGGTCTGGGCGTGGAGCTCGCGCGCGGCGTGGCCGATGAGGTCGCCGAGCAGCAGCAGCGCTCGAGAGCCGGCCGCGTCACCACCCGACGGCCGTCGGCGGAGCACCCCCGCTCCCCGCGCCGCGTACAGCTCCGGGATGATCCACGCGTGGGCGATCAGGATCAGGCCCACCGGGATGGTGATGGGCTTGACCACCGCCAGCGCCACGGCGGTGGCCGAGAACGGCACGCTGTGGGCGAGCGTGGTCAGCGTCCACAGCCGGCCGCGGCGCCGGAGGGAGGCCCCGGTCGTCCGCGGCCGCCACGGGACGGCGGCGAGCTCGGGGAGCCCCTCCGCGGCCTCAGTCGGAGCCAGGGCCGTCTCAGCCCCCGGCGATCGGCCGGCGCAGGATCACCAGCGGCGCGTCCAGCGGCAGCTCCCGGACCTGCTCGGCGTGACCCTGCTCGTCGCTCAGGACAGCGAAGTAGCCCTGCTCCAACTCGGCGCGGAACGCATCCACCGCAGCTTCGTAGCCCTGCGGGTCCTGCGTGGTCCACTGCGCCAGCGTGGTGTGCCCGGTGCGGTCCATGCGGATCAAACGAGACATCTTCACCTCCCAGGTGTTATCTGCCGATATACGCTTTGGATAGACGCTTGGCTGCCGATGCAAACCATACGACCCACTGGAAATAGGCCTGTTGAGGGTCTAGAATACGTCGCTGACGGCATGGATGCTCGCCGGGAGATCGACCCGTCGGGGCGGGCGACACGCCTTAGTCTCGATCGGAGCGACCCGGTCAGCACCATGAGGTCAACCATGACGCCGCCCCCTGCAATCACCCAAGCCGGTGTCGCCACCCCGCTCGGGCTGGGCGAGGGACATGTTGCCGGCGCCTCGCTGCTGTCGCGCCTGATCCTACCGCGGACCTGGATCCGGCTTCGAGCCCTGATCGACGTCGTCGTACTTTGCTGTGCCGCGAGCATCGCCCTGCTCGGTGCCCACGAGTCGGTCTCGGCGTCCAGCCTCCTCACCGGACTCCTGTTCCCGCTCGTCGTGTTCGCCATCCTGCAATTTCAGGAGGATCGGGAGCGCCGCCTGTCGGCCTCGGTGCTGGACAGCGGCATCCAGGTGCTGGCCGTCGTCTCGGTGGCATCGATGTTGGCGATCGTGCTCGGAACGATCCTCGGCGGCGCGCACGCCGTCGCGCTGGCCCTGCGCCTGTGGGTGTTCGGCGTCGTGTACCTCGGCATCACCCGCATGGTCCTCCTGTCGGTGCGCCAGCAGCTGATGCGCTCGCGCGCGCTGGCCACCCCCACCGTGGTGGTGGGCGCCGGCATCGTCGGCGAGCGGGTGGTCCGGCATCTGCTGACCGAGGCCCGGTACGGGCTGCGCCCGGTCGGCTTCGTGGACTCGAGCCCGCTGGGCTCCACCTCCCACTCGCCTGCCACGAGCGTTCCGGTGCTCGGCGGTCTCGACGGCCTCGAGCAGGTCCTCCAGAGCACCGGCGCACGACGAGTGATCCTCGCGTTCTCCGCCGAGCCCGACCGCGTGCTGGTGGAGAAGGTCAGGGTCTGCGCGCAGCAGGGGGTGGAGGTCTCGCTGGTGCCACGGCTCTACGAGTCGATCAACGAACGTTCCACCCTCGACCACCTGGGCGGGCTGCCGCTGCTCTCGCTGCGGCCGACCAACCCCCACGGCTGGCAGTTCGCGGTCAAGCACGCGCTCGGTCGCGGCCTGGCCCTGCTCACCCTGCTCGCGCTGGCGCCGCTGATGCTGGCGCTGGCCGTGGCGGTGCGTATGAGCTCGCCCGGTCCGGTCCTGTTCCGCCAGCAGCGGGTAGGGCGCGACGGACACACGTTCGACCTCCTGAAATTCCGCACGATGCGTGAGCTGGAGACGCCACCCGGCTTCCAGCCGGAGAGCGGCCACGCTCCCGGCGGCATCGAGGGAGTCGACCGTCGGACCCCGATCGGCACCTGGCTGCGGCGAACCTCGCTCGACGAGCTGCCCCAGTTCATCAACGTGGTGCGCGGGGACATGACCATCGTCGGACCGCGACCCGAGCGGCCGGAGTACGTGGCCCTCTTCACCCAGGACGTCGAGCGCTACGAGGACCGTCACCGCGTGAAGTCGGGCATCACCGGCTGGGCCCAGGTCAAGGGCCTGCGTGGTCAGACCTCGATCGCCGACCGGGTGGAGTGGGACAACTACTACATCCAGAACTGGTCGTTGCGGCTGGACCTGCGGATCATCGCTATGACGGTCACCGAGGTCCTCAGGCTGCGCGGCTGAGGACCGGCGTCCGGGCTCGGCGCCGGAGCGGGCCGGATACTGTGCCCGCCGTGTCGACGCCGCTGCGAGCCCGGATGCACTTCAAGCGCCCTGAGCTCCGGGGCGACCTGCCGGCGCTCGTGCCCGGCCTGCTGGTCATGGCGCTGATGCTGCTGTGGGCCATCCAGGACGGCGGCTATGACCCCTCCACCTGGTACTGGGGGGCGCTGGTGGTGCTGGCCACGCTCGGGGCGGTCCTGGCCACCGGAACGGCGCGCCTGCGCCTGCCGCGCGTCATCTTGGTCGCGCTGGGCGCCCTTGCGCTCTACGTGGCCTGGTCCTACGCGTCGCTTGCCTGGGCGGGGTCGCCGGGGGACGCCCTCCAGGGCAGCAACCGCGCGCTGCTCTACCTGATGGTCTTCTCGCTGCTGGCGATCCTGCCCTGGACCGCGCGCGCGGCTCTGATCGTGGTGGGCGGCTACGCGCTGGGAGTGGGCGTGATCGCCGTCGTGCTGCTGGGTCGGCTGGCCTCCGGTGGCGCGGTCGGCCAGCTGTTCTCCAACTGGCGGTTCCTGGCTCCGACCGGGTACTTCAACGCCACCTCCGCGCTATTCACGCTCGGAGCCCTGATGGCACTCGCGCTGGCCGCGCGGCGCGAGCTGCCAGGGTTGTTGCGAGGGGTGTTCGTGACCGTGGCTGTGGCCGGTCTGCAACTGGCCGTAATCGGCCAGAGCCGGGGCTGGCTCTTCACCCTGCCGCTGGTCGTGATCGCCGCCGTGGCGGTGTCCCGGGACCGCATCCGCCTGGCGGTGGCCGCCACGCTGGCCGTTGGCGGAACGCTGCTCAGCCTGCATCCCCTGCTGGCCGTCTACCGGGCGCACCTCGTCTCGGGCTCCCTGGAGCAGGCGGCGCGCCACGCCGGACATGCCGGCCTGCTGGTGTGCGCGGGGACGCTCGTGGTGGCCACCCTGATCGCCTGGGCTGAGACCCTGATCCGGCCCCGGGCTGCGCCCGTGCCGCGCCGCCGGCTCCTGGCAATCGGCACCTTCCTGGTGCTCGCGGCCCTGGCGGTCTCCATGGTGGGAGTGAGCCGCGTCACCCATGGCGACCCGGTCGGCTTCGTCAAGCGGCAGTGGAACGGCTTCAGCCATCCCGCCCCGGTCAGCACCGGCGCCTCGTACTTCGACCTCGTGGGCAGCGGCCGCTACGACTTCTGGCGGGTTTCGCTGGATGCCCTGAGCGCGCACCCGCTCGGTGGGCTGGGGCAGGACAACTTCACCGACTACTACATCACCCGCCGGCACACGACCGAGGAGCCCCAGTGGACGCACAGCCTGGAGATGCGGCTGCTGGCGCATACCGGGCTCGTCGGCACGGCGCTCTTCGCCGTGTTCCTGATCGCCGCCGTGCTGGCCGCCCTGCGAGCCCGGCGACGAGCCCGGCCGGAGGTGAACTGGCTCGCGGGGGCGGCGCTGCTGCCGTTGATCGTGTGGCTATGCCACGGCTCGGTCGACTGGTTCTGGGAGATGCCGGCGCTGAGCGGGCCGGCGCTCGGGTTCGCCGCCGTGGCCGGGGCCCTGGGGGCGGGCGAGCGAGCAGTCGAGCCGGCGCCGATCCCCGCCGGCAGGCGCCGGCGCCTGCTGGTCTGGGTGATCGCGCCGGTCGCGGTGCTGGCGCTGGCGGCCGTGCTCGGCCTTCCGTACCTGTCGGTCCGGGAGGTCAAGGCCGCCAACACCGCCCAGGCCCGCAATCCCGGCACCGCGCTCAAGGATCTGGGTCGCGCGGCGGTGCTGAACCCGCTGAGCGCCGAGCCCGATCGCATCGCCGGCGCGCTCGCGCTCCAGACGAGTGACTTCACCGTGGCCGAGCAGCGGTTCCGCCGGGCGATCGCGCGGGAGCGTGGTGGCTGGTTCGCGTGGCTCGGCGACGGGCTGGCGGCCTCGGCGATCGGCGACGCGGCGCGCGCCCGCCACGACTACGACGTGGCGAAGTCGATCAACTCGCTGCAGCCGGCCGTGGTGCAGGCGCGAGCGGATGTCGATACCACCCATCCGCTCACCCCCCAGCAGGCGTTCCGGCTGCTGGTGGTGGTGGGGTGATGAGAAGGCTTCAGAGTGCCGCAGCGATGCGCTGGTAGGCGCGGAACGACGGCTTGGGGCGGAAGCTCCGGCTCACCAGCCCGAAGAAGTCCTCGTAGTTACTGGGGTCCGTGCCCAGATCACGGCCCTGATAGGTGAACAGCGGCCCCGCCCACGGATAGCGGGCGAACAGCTTGTAGGCCCGGGTGATCATCGCCGCCTGCCGGGCCGGGCTGACGTGGGTTCCGCTGGGACCGGCGGTGGGGGCGCCGAACTCGGTGGCCCAGATCCGCTTGTCGCCGTCGCCGTGCCTGATCATCACCGCGCGCAGGTTCCAGCGACCCGCGTACATGCGGTACCACGAGCTCCACGGCTTGGGGTCTCCGGGGAAGGCCGGGAAGCAGTACGGGTGATGGCCCACCGCGTCGAAGTACGCTCTCCCGCCGTGCGCATAGATCCCGGCCAACCAGTCGATCGGCGCGATGTCCCGACCTGCGTTAAGAGAAGGGGAGGTGCCGCCGGTGATCACCATCGCCGCGGGATCTGCACCCTTGATCGCCACGTAGGCGGCCTTCAGCAATGTGGTGTAAGCCCGGATGCTCGGCGCTGGCGTCCACTTGGCCTGGATGTTCGGCTCGTTCCAGATCTCATAGGCGTGCACGCCCATCCGGGCCAGGTGCCGGGCAGCCACAGCTGCGAACCGGGCGTACAGCGCCGGCGCCGGTCCGTAGGTGGCGCTGGTCCCGGAGGGACGGGCCCACGCCGGGGTGTAGAGGATCGTGCCCAGCAGATGGAGACCACACCTCTGCGCCTCCCTGACCAGGCGGTCGGTCAACGTCCAGTCGTAGCTGGTGGGCCCTCCGTTCTGGATCTGCGTCCAGTTGACGTCGAAGCGCAGCCAGTTCGCCCCCGCTGCCCGGTCGGCAGCAACGTCGGCGGCCAGCAACCGCGGGGGCTCGTCCTGGAGGCTGCCGCCGGCGGAGATGCCGAACAGCCCTCCAGTAGCGGCGCCAGCACGCTTGCCGTGGGTCGGATGAGGAGGATGGGGAAGGCGCAGCGAACTGCCGCAGGCGACCTGCGTCCGCGCATGGTGCTTCAGAGGCTGCGCACTGGCGCAGGTCGTCTGAGCGGCCATTGCGAGGACGAAGATCAACCCCGCGACGAGCCCCAAGGGTCGTCGTGTCCCGGTCATCGGCGCTCCTAGCCTAGCGTGCGCCGGGGCAGTGTGCATGCGGACATGCACGCAGACAGGCGGGAGCTCGGGCTGAGTGGGAGGCGAGCCTCAGAGGCTCGCGGCGAGCTGCTGGTAGGCGGAGTAGGCCGGCTTGGGGCTGAAGTCGTTACGCATCAGGCCGAAGAAGTTCTCCCTGGTGCTCGGGTCGGTACCCAGGTCACGGCCCTGATAGGTGAACATCGGGCCGGCCCAGCTGTACCCCGCCCAGAGCTGGTAACCCTTGGTGATCATCTCGGCCTGCTTGGCTTCGCTGACGGCGCCGGACGGTCCGTTGGTGGCGGCGCCGAACTCCGTGGCCCAGATCTTCTTGCCAGCGTCGCCGTTGTCGCTCATGACGCTGCGCAGGCTCTTCTGGGTGCCGTACATCTGGTACCAGGGGCTCCAGTCCTGTGCGTCTCCGGGCACGGCCGGCGCGCAGTAGGGATGGTGGCCGACGGCGTCGAAGAAACCCTTGCCGTCGGCGGCGTAGATGCCGGAGAGGAAGTCGGCGGGGCTGATGTTCGTGCCGTCGGAGGGCGCGGGCGAGGTGCCACCGGTGACCACGGTCGCGGAGGGGTCTGCGGCCTTGATCGCCACGTAGGCCGCCTTCAGCAGCGCCGCGTAGGCGGAGGCGTTGGGGGCCGGCGTCCAGAAGGTCTGGATGTTCGGCTCGTTCCAGATCTCGTAGGCGTGGACGCCCATCGCCGCGTAGTGCTTGACCGCCACGGCCGCGAAGGCGGCGTAGAGGGCGGGGTTGGGCCCGTAGCTCGGCTCGGTGCCGGGGGGCCGGGCCCAGCTCGGGGTGTAGACGATCGTGCCGAGCACCTGCATTCCGCGAGCCTGAGCGCCGTGCACGACGTTGTCGATCGGGCCCCAGTCGTAGCTGGTGGGCCCTCCGTTCTGGATCTGCGTCCAGTTGATGTCGGTCCGCAGCCAGCGGGCCCCGGCGTTGTGGTCCACGTCCAGGTCACGCGACTGGGAGGCGGGATCCTCGTTCTGCAGATTGCCTCCGGTGGCGATCCCGAACATGTCCTTGCCGAAGGAATTGGCGATCGGGGAGGAGCTGGTGCTCGAGCCGCTGCGCCCGGTCACGGATGCCTTCTTGGCGGGAGCGCTCGGGCGGCGCTTGCCGTGGACCCGCACTCGGCAGGCGCGGCGGTTGCTCTTCCCCTTGGCCTTGTGGTGGCGCGGGCAAGCGGCGGCTGCCATCGAGGCCGAAGGAGCAAAGGCGACGGTGGCCAGTGCGGCGAGCAGGACCAGCATCCTGAAGAGACCTCGAGCTGACATTGCCTTCTCCTTCGGCGGCTGGGCTATCTCGACTGGCGAGACCCCTGGCTTTGCGAGCCCATCTCACGATGGGTGTGCCTTTGTCCGGAGCGCGACGGCCGCGCTCGTTTTCCCTTGCCCACTCAGAATCGGCCAGACGCGCCGATTCCCAGCCTGTTGGACGTCCAGCTGGACGAGTGTTCGACCCCGCCGTCAGGTGGTGGCCGGATCGGTGAGCGGCTCACGGCGGCGCTGCCGCACCGCCTTGAGCTCGCTGATCGCCTCCGGTGCGCGCCACCGGATCCCGGCGGCGTAGGAGAGGACGCCGAGGAGGATCAGGACCGCCAGGCGTCCCGCGGCCGGCACGGCAGCGCTCAGCAACGCCTCCCGGGCCGCGGCGACCACCAGCAGCATCAACAATCCCGCCTGCAGCACGCCGCTGACGCTGCCCAGCCACTGCCGGAGCGGCATCGAGATGGCCCTGGCGGTGAGCCACAGGTAGCCGGACTGCAGCACCACGGTGGCGATCAGGTAGGCAACCGCCACCCCTTTGATGCCCCAGGGCAAACCGCCGGCGAACGCGGCCATGCTCAGCACCGTCGTGACCGCGGTGAACCGCAGGAGCAGCCGGGTGCGGTCGATCGACTGCAGCACGCTGGCGTTGAAGCCGGTCAGCGTCTGGAACAGGCTGATGGGAGCGAGCAGCTGCAGCACGACGACGGCTCCCATCCACTTCTGCCCGAACACGACCTGCACGAAGTCGTGCGCGATCACGACCAGGCCGAGCATGGCCGGGACCGCGATCAGCGCCAGCATTCGGGACGCCCGCAGCCATATCAGCGCGATCTGCTCCCGGTCCCGGATCCTGGAGAAGGCCGGGAACAGCACCTGGCCCAATGGCTCCGAGAGCCGGTTCACCGGGGCGAACCCGATCGCGAAGGCCAGCGAGTAGACCCCCAGGTTTGCCGCGCCCAGGAACCGCCCGACCAGGAGGTTGTCGACGTTCAGCTGCGCCCAATTCAGGATCCGGGAGCCGGTGACGTGCGATGCGAAGCTCCACATCTCCTTGAGGATCGGCACCGAGAAGGTCATCGTCGGCCGCCATGGTGAGCTCCTCCACACCAGCGCTGAGGCGACGGCGGAGATCGTCAGCGTCTGGACGACGATCGCCCACGGGCCGAAGCCGAGCGCGGCCAGGGTGATCCCGACCGTGCAAGCACAGATCACGGCGAGGATCGTGCGCACCTCCAGGGCCCGGAAGTCCATCTCCCGCATCAGCAGCGCCGCCTGCACCAGCCCGGCCGCGGTGAAGAGGAACGTCAGCGACATGACGGCGAACAGTGGCTGGAGACGCGGCTCGCCGTACAAGGCCGCGATCGGCCAGGACAGTCCCACGCCGATCAGCGTGAGGGCGGCGCCGAGGGCGAGGCTGGCCCAGAAGGCGGTGGCGGTCTCCTGCTCACGGAGCCGCTCACGCTGGATGATCACCGGAGCGAAGCCGAACTCGCCGACGACTAGGACCAGCGAGACGAACACCACCGCCTCGGTGGCCAGGCCGAGCTCACGCGGGGAGAGGAACCGCGCGATCACGATCGAGGTGATGAAGCCCAGCAGCTGGTCGACCCCCCGCGAGGCCATCATCCAGCCCGCGCCTCGCAGCACCCGTGACCTCATGCTGCGCCGGCCCCCAGGGGCGACCGCGGTCACGTCTGGCGGCCTCCGCGGCGCAGCCGCCTCCGGGCGTTCCGTCACCTCTCGGATAGGCCCTTGGTGAAGACGAAGTTGGCCGTGCAGGGAAGCAGGCGCTGGAGCTTCTCCGAGGCGCCGAGCAGCGTGTAGTAGATCGCCTCCACCGAGCCCCGGCGAGCGGTGGTCGGATCGAAGTCGACCTCACATTCAAGCCCGACGGCTTCGGCCAGCCGCGCCAGCTCCTTGAAGCGCAGCACATCCTCGGGGACCTCGGGACGCTTTCGGTTCACGCGGCGCACCGCAGCTCCATAAAGATACTCCGGGCAGGCCGGCTCGTGCAGGTAGAGACCAGTCCCCGAGGGCGCCAGCACGCGCTGCATCTCGCGCAGAGTGTGCCCGTGCTTGACGAAGTGATGGGCCGCTGAAAAGCAGAAGACGAGGTCCTGCGACTCCTCGCCGACGGGCAGGGAATCGCTGGTGCAGGCCTCGGCGCCGTCGAGCTCAACCTCAAAGATGCGCTCCCACTTCTTGACCGAGGCCACCGCATCGGCGCTCAGATCGGTGGCCGTGACGCGGGCCTCGGGAAACAGACCCTTGACGATGCACGAGGCCCACCCCTGGCCGCCCCCGAGCTCCAGGACCCTCTCGGCGCGCTCGAAGCGTCCGCGGAACCGCTCGATCAGGTCCAGAAGGATGGCCGCGTCCTGAGCCTTGTTGACGATGTTGTGCAGCGAGTTGGAATCAGGACGCTCCGACGGCGAGGAGCGCCAGAGCTCACACTCGATCGCACGCCGGCGAGCGATCTCCGCATCGCCCATAGGCGCGCTGTCCCGTCCCCTCCTGCCGATCATGTCCGCGCGAGAATCGGATAGGAGTAGTCAACAGCCATGGTCCGCAGCATCTGCCTCCCGGAAGCAGCGAGGCGGGCAGACCCCGGAAGGGGCCCGACTGTAACAGGGTCGGAACGCCGCGCCCACCGCCTTTGCCGACCGCGGAGCCGCCCAAATTTTAACCAGATCAGCGTCTAGACTCAGGAATCAGTTGCCCGATGCCGAAAGGTTAACGATCATGCCTGAGAACCGATCGAACGTCTACATGCGCCCGGGCTCGTGAGCTCCGGAGGGGCCGACGCGCTCAAGGCGGCGATTCGTCGATCTCTGCCGATCCTGGTCGCGCTGATCGTGCTCGGCGTGATCGCCGTCAACGCCTTCAAGCACCTGCAGGGCCCGCGCTACCAGGCGAGCTCACGGGTGGAGGTCTCGGCCACCCCCCTCTCTTCGATCATCACCGGAACCCAGCCGGCCTTCGTGGATCCCCAGCGCGTCCAGGACACGGCTCAGGCACTGGCGCAGTCGCCTCAGGTCTACGGGCTGGCGGCGCAGCGCAATCCACAGCTGGGCGATGCCATGTCGCTGCAGACGGCGGTGGGCGTGGCGGCGGTGCCCGACACCGACATCCTGGAGTTCACGGCGACCAGCACCGACAGCGGCAAGACGATCCGCCTGGCCAACGACGTGGCGCAGGCCTACATCGCCTTCCGTTCGCAGCTCTCGGGGCAGCAGGTGCAGAGCACCGCGACCAAGCTCCAGGGCACACTGGCCTCACTGCCCGCGGGCAGCGCGCAGCGAGCGCAAGTTCAGCAGCAGCTCAATCGTCTCCAGCTCCTGCAGGGGGCCAACACCAGCGACAGCGTCCTGGTGCAGAGCGCCAACCTGGCCGACAAGACGAGTCCCGCCCCGCTCAAGGACTCGCTGCTGGGACTGGCGCTCGGCCTGGTGATCGCGCTCATCGTGGTGGCCCTGCGTGAGGCGATCGACACCACCGTCCGCTCGGAGAGCGACGTCGAGGATCTCCTGGCGGCGCCGGTGCTCGCCAGCGTGCGCTCGATGCCCCGCCGGGCCCAGTTCGTCACCTACGGGCGCTACGAGGCGATGTTCGCAGACACCTACGCCTTGCTGGCGGCGCAGGTGTCCCCGGCCAAGAAGTCGGGCGAGAAGGTGATCCTGGCGGTGACCAGTGCGCTGGCACGGGAGGGTAAGACGACCACCTGCGCCAATCTCGCCGTGGCCGCGGCCCAGCGGGGGTCCAATGTGCTCATCGCCGACTTCGACTTCCGCAAGGGCATTCTCTCCCGGATGTTCGAGGTGCCCGAGTCCGCGCCAGGGGTCGTGCAGGTGCTCGACGGCTCGGCGACGCTCGACGAGGCGGTGTGGTCGGTCTCCCTGGATGGTCCGAAGCCGATCGTGTACTGGAGCGGAGAAGGCCGCGACGACCACGAGCTCATTCCCAGCGGCGCCGCGCACGAGGGAAGCAACGGGCGGGCTGCCAACGGGCGGGCTGCCAACGGGCGGGCTGCCGTCAATGGCACGGGAACCCTCAGCCTGCTTCCCACCGGAGGGCTCATACCAGTTCACAAGATGGCCCAGCAGAAGCGCCTGGGCCAGCTGCTGCGTGACCTTCACGCACATGCCGATCTCGTGATCATCGACACCCCACCGGCGATGCTGACCGTCGAGATGACCGAGCTGGCCCAGCTCATCGATGCCGTGCTGGTGGTCGTGCGCCAGGGTCGGGTCTCGCAGCGAACGCTGCGCTCGCTGGGCCGCCACGCCAAGACCTGGCCCGCGGAGCTGGCCGGGGCGGTGCTCACGGATGTGCCGGCGGTGGGCGAGGCCCGCGCGTACTACGCCGCCACGTAGCTCACCCCCCTGATGCAGCGGCTCCGAGTCAGCACCACGAACCTGGCGTTCACGGCCGGGGGCGGCGTGATCGTGCTGATGGCGGCCTTCGCCTCGGTCAAGGTGGGCGCGCAGGTGGGAGCGGGAGCCGTAGGGGTGGCGGCCGTGTTCCTGGGGACGATCCTCGCCTACATGTACCGCCCCCACCTGGCGCTTGCCGGCACGATCCTGCTGTTCACCTTCGTGCCGATGCTGAAGGTCTTCGTCAATCCTCAGATCGGAGCCGTGAAGGACCTCGTGTGCCTGGCAGCGATTCTCGCCGCCGTATTGCTCTACGCCTTTGAGCACCGCCGCGGCGACGGGCGGATCGGGATGTCCGTGCTGCTGCTGATGGGCCTGTATGTGATCGACGCCGGCGGCAGCCACAACACGGCATGGGCGCAGGGGGTGCGCCTGATCGGGGAGCCGCTCCTGCTGCTGCTCGTGGGCCTGCTGCTGCCCGATCCCCGGCGCAACCTGCGCTATGCCATGTACGCGCTGATCGGCGCGGCCTGCCTGGTTGCCATCTACGGACTGCTTCAGCAGGCCCTCGGTCCCGAGCGGCTGGTATCGCTGGGCTACGCCTACGGTGACCAGGTACGCACCATCGGCGCCAGCCGCCTGCGGAGCTTCGGGACCTTCGATGACCCATTCTCCTACGCCGCCTTCTTGCTCTTCGCCATCGCCGGGGTACTGTTCTGGCTACGGCGCGGTCCGGTCGCCTGGGCCATCGGGGTTCTGCTGCTGGCGGGGCTGGCGGCTTCCTTCGTGCGCACGGGCGCACTGGTGCTGGTGGGCTTCGCCGCCCTGCTCCTGATCCGATCGGGACGTACCCGCCCGGCGATCTTCCTGCTGGCTTCCACCGCGGTCATTGCCGCGCTGACATTGGTCCATGCCGGCGGCAGCCAGTCTCAGGCGTTCACCGTCTTCACCCGGAACGGGGGCTCGCAGGTGGTGACCCGGCCCGTGTCGGGCGCCTCGGTGGTCCTCAACGGCCGGGTCTCGGCCTGGAAGACGGCGCTCGGGAGCAAGCCATCGCAGTGGCTGCTCGGCCGTGGCGTCGGCAAGGTCGGAACCGCTGCCGAGCGCGCCTCCTACACCATCGCTCCGGCGAGCACCAACAGCACCAACAGCACTGCCGCGAACAAGCCGCAGGCGGTCGACTCCGGCTACCTGGCCACGATCGCCGACGTCGGGGTCGCCGGTCTCGCGCTCCTGCTGGCGGCCCTGTGGCGCTGCGGCGTGCTGAACCTCCGTGAGGCGCGGCGAGACTCGCGGATAGGTTGGTTCGGCGTGGCGCTGCTCACCGCGATGCTGCTCGACGCGCTGACCCGCGCCTCCTTCACCGGGTTCCCCACCGCCGACCTCGGCATGCTGCTGCTCGGCGTCTCGGTGGCGGCGGGGGCCCAGGGTCGCGCCGGCGCGGAGACGGCTCGGCGATGATCGACACCCACTGCCACCTGCTGCCAAGCGTCGACGACGGATGCCGGGATCTCAAGGAGTCCCTCGATCTGGCTGCCCAGCTGGTGAGAACAGGCGTGCGCCACGTCGTCTGCACCCCCCACTTCTCCCGCCGCTACGTCACCGAGACAACCGAGGCGGAGGATCGGCTCCGGGAGCTCTCGGCGGCGCTCAGGGCAGCGGGGATCCCGCTGGGGCTCACGCTGGCGGCCGAGGTCGCCTCGGCCACCGCCGCCGAGGCATCCGCCGAGTCCCTGCTCGCCCGCCGAATCGGTCCGCACCACATCCTCGTCGAGCTCGAGCAGGCGACTCCCGCCTCGGCACTCGATCTGCTGCTGGATCGCGTCGAGGAGCTGAACTGCGTGGCGGTGCTGGCCCACCCTGAGCGGTGCGCGGCGGTAAGAGGTCACCTGCGCCTGATCGATGCCGCGCGGGAACGGGGAGCGCTCGTGCAGATCGTGGCCCCGAGCCTCGTCGGCCGCTGGGGCCGGGAGGCCGCCACAGCCGCCTGGCAGCTCGTGCGCACGGGCCGTGCCGACCTGCTCGCCAGCGACGCCCACCGTCCGCGCCGCGGGGAGATGCACCTGACCCCGGCCATCGCCCAGCTGGCCCGGCAGGTGGCGCCATCGGTGATCGTGGCGCTGACCCTCGAGCGCCCCGCCGAGCTTCTCGGTGCCCACACACGGTGAGGGGCGAAGGTCGCCGTCGGAGGGTCGCTGCGCCGGCTCTCGATTCAGACAGCGCTCCGGCGGACCTGGCCGTAGGCGCTCAGATGCGACTGCAGCCAGCGCTCCCGATCGCTGTCGTCCTGCACCACCGGCACTGTGGCACTCAGCTGCCGCCAGCCCTCGCCCTGCCTGAGCTGCTCGACGCCAGCCACAAGGCCAGCGGCGCTACCGTCGTAGTGCACGACGCCGCCGAGGTCATCCAGCTCGGCCAGCCCGCCGCGGCGCGTGGCCAGCACCGGACGCCCCGCCGCGAGCCATTCCAGAGCTGCGAAGGTGACCGCCGGCTCCTCCCACAGCGACGATACCAGGCCAGCATCGCAGGTCCTCAAGAAGGCGACCAGGTCGGCCCCCTGAAGCCGCCCCGCAAACTGCACCGCCGCAGAGTTGCTGACCTCCTGAAGGAGCGGCCCGCCGCCGGCGACACGCACCTGCACCCCAAGCTCGGACAGACGCGGCGCGGCCGCCAACAGTACCCGCACCCCCTTGTCGGCGGACAGGTTGCCGATATAGCCGAGCACGCCGAGGGACGCCCCGGATCGCCCGGACGCGGTTCCCGGCAGCGGGACCAGCGGCGGCCGGATGACGTGGCGACCGATATCCGGTCCGAAGAAGTGCTCGTGCCGGCTCAGCACGTGATGGGAGACGCCGATGACGGCATCCACGCCGGGGGCCCACCGCGCCATCCGGCGCGATCGCAGCCCACACAGCAGCGGGTGCGGATCGCAGGGGGCCCCGTCGGATCGGGTCAGGCTGACCCGCGGGCACAGCAGATGATAGTCGTGGAGGGTGTGGACCACCGGGATACCGAGCGTCCGGGCCCGCTCCCAGATACCGGTGCTGATTCCCGGCAGGTTGTTGGTGTGGACGAGGTCTGGCGCCAGCTCGCGCAAGATCGTGCCCAGGCTCCGGGGGGCCGGCGCCACCCAGTCGCGGATGTGGTTGCGGTACCGGCGCTCGCGGCTGTCGTGCCAATCGGTGCGGTGGAGAACCCTCAGGACCGGGGAGTCGTCGGCCTTGACCGGGAACGCGCTCAGCACCGCGGTCTCGTGCCCGTGGCGCTCGAGGCCGACGCGCAGGTCGTGGACATAGCGCTCCGCCCCGCCGTAGTAGAGGTCCGCACCGTTGGCGCTAACGAGCAGCACCCTCACGCGGCTGGCGTCATCCCTCGGCGCCGCAGGTCTCCGCGCTCATCGCCCTCCATGGGCCCATTGTGGCGAAGGCACGCCCTCGACGGCATCGGTGCAGCAGTTGCGCCGGGCCGGCCGACCGCCGATGCCCCGCGGATAGAACCGCTCCCTTCCGCCTGAGGCCGACTCCCATGCGTCCCGGGATCCAACGCTCGCTCAACCTGGCCAAGCGCCTGCAGCGGCGCCTGTACCTCGCCGACTACCAGGATGCCGAGCTGCGCCACCGCTGGTCCGAGCCGGCTGCATCCGCGCCCTACCGCGAGCAGGTCTTCTCGGTGGCCCCCGATCCCAGCGCGATCCGCTCGCTGCTGGTGTTCAAGCCCGACGAGATCGGCGACGCCGTCTACGGCCTGCCGGCCGCCGCCGAGCTGCGGCGGGCCTTTCCCCAGGCGCGCATGTTCCTGCTCTGCCAGCGGCTCACCGAGCCGCTCTACGCCCGCACCGGCATCTTCGACGAGATCGTCGCCGTCGCGCCCCAGACGCGGCTCTCACGGCCTCACTTCCCGCTGCAGGAGGCGCTGGGGCAGTTCTCCCAGCAGAGCTTCGACATGTCGGTCTACCTGCGCACCTACTCGGCGTCGTTTCGCCAGTTCCGCCAGATCCCCGCGGGGATCAGGGTCCACCCGGTCGATCCGATGATGCGCTCCGACTCCGTGCACCGGGCCAGCGTCTCGCTGTGGACCGAGCAGCGGCGCCACCAGTCCCTGCAGCTGTTGCAGATCGTCGAGCGCGTCAGCGGGCGGGCCTACGGCTGGGAGGACGTACGCTTCCCCGCCTTCCGCTGGACGGCCGAGGACGAGGGTGCCACGGTGGCGGCGTTCGGAGCGCGGGACGCCGGGCCCTACATCGCCATCCACCCCTTCGCCAAGCACGAGACGCGGCAGTACCCGCTGGAGCTCTGGAGCGAGCTGATCACTCGCCTGCGCGAGCGGATCGAGGCCGAGTGGGTGATCATCGGCGGACCGGGCGATCCGCAGCTGCAGGGGCTTCCCGGCGTGCTCCAGACCCAGGGCGAGCTGACGCTGGCGCAGTCGGGCTACCTCATGTCCCGCGCGGCGGCCTTCATGGGGGTGCTGAGCGGCCCCGCTCACTGGTCTGCGGCCCTGGGCACCCCCACGGTCACGATCATGAGCGGGCACTCCCTACCCGTCGAGTGGGGCCCGCTCGGCGACTCGCTGATCGTGCGCGCGGACGTGCCGTGCGCTCCGTGCCACCAGCCGACCTGCCCCGTCTACGGGCTGGCCTGCCTGCGGGAGCTCGTCCCGCAGCGGATCGGACCCGATGTGGAGTGCTTCCTGGCGCGGGCGCTGGAGACTCCGTCAGCGGCCGCCTCCACGCGCTGAGCGCCCTCGCTCAGGCCTGCACGAGCTCCTCCAGCTCGGCCAACGACACGGTGGAGGTGCCGACCTTGCCAACCACGATCCCAGCCGCGGCATTGGCGAGCTCGACAGCCTGGCGCAGCTCCATCCCGCTGCCCAGCGCCGCCGCCAGCACCGCCACGACCGTGTCGCCGGCACCGGTCACGTCGTAGACGTCCCGCGCGCGGGTGGGTACGTCGAAGCGATCCTCCCCGGCGAACAGCGACATGCCCGACGCGCCGCGAGTGATCAGCAGCGCCGCCCCGGCGCAGGCCTCCCCCAGCCGCTGCGCCACCCGCACCAGGTCCTCCTCGGTCTCGACGTGGATGTTGGCCGACTGGCCGGCGTCGTGCTCGTTGGGAGTGATCACGGTGGCGCCGCGGTACCGGGCGTAGTCGAGCCCCTTGGGGTCGACGATCACCGGCTTGCCCGCCTGCGCCGCCGCTTCGATCAGGCTCTGGGACAGACGCGCGGAGACGACTCCCTTGCGGTAGTCCGACAGGACGACGGCGTCGACCTCGCCCAGGCGGGAGCGGATCCGCTCCAGCAGCCGGTCCTCGACGGCCTCAGACAGCGGTCCGCGCGCTTCGTGGTCGGTACGGACCACCTGCTGGGCATGGGCGATCACGCGCGTCTTACTGGTCGTGGGCCGCGAGGCGTCGGTGACGAGGTCCTCACCGGCGACGCCGGCGGTGGCAAGCGCGTCGCGCAGCACCGAGGCGGCCCGATCCTCGCCCACCACCCCGGAGAGAAACGACCTCCCTCCCAGAGCGATCACGCCGGCGGCCACGTTGGCCGCGCCGCCCGGGGTGTGGCTGTAGCGGCTCACCTCCACCACCGGCACCGGAGCCTCGGGTGAGATCCGGCGGACCTGGCCCCACACGTACTCGTCGAGCATCACGTCTCCGACGGAGAGCACCGCCACCCGGCTGAGCCGGGAGATCTCGCTCACGCCGGCACCGCGGCCAGGATCAGCTCTACCGCCTGCGGAAGGTCGCGGGCGAGGTGATCGGCCCCCGCCTCGCCGCCGCCGGCATCCGCCGACAGCAGCACGGTCGCGGCGCCGGCGCGACGTCCCGCCTCGGCATCGGAGGCCTTGTCGCCGACCATGAAGGAGCCAGCGAGGTCGATGCCGAGGTGCTCGGCGGCCGCGTAGAGCATCGCGGGGGACGGCTTACGGCAGTCACAGGCATCCTCGGGGGCGTGGGGGCAGTACCGGGCGTCGTCGATCACGACCCCGTGGCCTTCGAGCACCTCGATCAGCCGGCGGTGCACAGCCGTCACCTCCTCAGGGGTGACGAGGCCCCGGCCCACTCCGGACTGATTGCTGACGATGACCAGGCGGAAGCCCGCTTGACGCAGCCGCTGGAGCGCTTCCGGGACGCCGGGCAGCAGCCGCACCCGGTCGGGGTCCCGGGGGTAGCCCACGTCCTCGATCAGCGTGCCGTCGCGGTCCAGGAACACCGCTTGCGGGGCGCTCACGTTCTCGGTCCTCGGATCGACTCCACGAGGCTAGAGGTGGAGCGCTCGGGCAGCAGCGCAAGCAGCGCCACCCGGCCGCCGTAGCTCTCGACCAGCTCCCGCTCGGGGATCGGCTTGCCGTTCGGCCCGCCGTAGTCCGCACCCTTGGTGTGCACGTCAGGGCGCACCTGCGCCAGCACCGCCTCCGGAGTGTCCTCCTGGAACACGGTCACGTAGTCGACCGGCCGCAGAGCGGCCAGCAGCTGCGCGCGCTCCTGCGCGGGCACCAGCGGGCGCCCCTCGCCCTTCAGGCGCGCCACCGCGGCGTCGCCGTTGACCCCCACGACGAGTATCTCGCCGAGCTCACGGGCGGCCCGAAGACTGTCGAGGTGACCGGCGTGCAGGAGGTCGAAGCAGCCGTTGGTCCAGACGACGATCCGGCCCTCCTCCCGCCATCCGGAGCGCATCGCCACCAGCTCCTCCAGCGTGACCACCGATCCCGGGGGCCGGGTCTCGAAGTCGCCCGTGGGCTCGAACAGCAGTCGCTCGAGCGCCCGGCAGATGGCGTGCTCGATGCGCACGTGCTTCTCCTGGACGCCGGCGGTCCCGCCCGCCGGGGCCACGAGCGCGATGTCGACCTGCTCGCATAGCCGGCAGCCGGGCGCGCCGCACAAACCCACGGTGAGCAGACCCGCGCGCTTGGCGCTGGCCACCGCCTCCAGGACGTTGGGCGAGGAGCCGCTGGTGCTGATGGCCACGGCCATGTCCCCCCGTTGCCCGAGCGCCTCGACCTGCCGGGAGAAGACGTGCTCGAAGCCGTAGTCGTTGGCGATCGCGGTGATGGCCGAGCTGTCGGTCGTCAGCGCGATCGCCGGCAGCGGCCGCCGCTCGCGCTCGAAGCGTCCCACGAGCTCCGCGGCGAAGTGCTGAGCATCCGCGGCGCTCCCGCCGTTGCCGAACACGAGCAGCTTGCCGCCCGCCCTCAGCGTGGCCGCCAGGCTCACCGCCGCCCGGGCCACACGCTCGGCATCGACCCCCAGCGCCCGCAGAGCCTCCCCGTCCTCCCCGAGCAACTCAGCCATGGAGCTTCTCCAGCGCTGCCGCCGCCACCCGCTCGACGCTGATCCCGTCCATGCAGTCGGTGCGCTGGCCGTCGTACTCGAAGCCGAGGTTCAGGTAGCCGCATCCGGGCAGGTCGGAGTCCACGCAGCTCACCCGGGGCCCGAGCGGTCCCCATCGCATCCCGGATGTCGGTCCGTTCAGCGCGATCGTCTGCGTGCCCACGGCGGCGGCCAGGTGCATCACGCCGGTGTTCACGCTGACCACGCAGCTGGCCTGGGCCAGCACGTCCACCAGCTCGCTGAGCCGGTAGCGGCCGGCCACCGAGGTGATACCCGTGGCCGGCTCCGCGCAGGTGGCGATGAAGCGCTCCGTGCGGCCCACGTCAGCGGGGCCCCCGGTCAGCACCACCGAGATCCCCTCGCCCCGCAGGCGCCCGGCCAGGTCCCGCCACCGCTCCGCGGGCCACTCGCGCAGCTCGCTGCGAAAGCCCCCCGGCCACAGATGGAAGACTGCGTACGGCTCCGGCGCCGGAGGACCCACGCGTCCGGGGACGGGGAAGTGCGGCAGCCGCGTGGCCTCGATGCCCATCGTTCTCACGAGACGCCGGAAGTTCTCGATCTCGGGCACCTCGCCGCTGTGGCGCACCGCCACATCGTAGGCCAGGTGCCGGCGCTGGCCCTCGGTGTCGAAGCCCGCCGTCCACCGGGCCCGGGAGAGGGAGGCGTAGATCGCCTCCAGCCGGGACCACTGGCCGAGATCCACCAGTGCATCCAGGCGCTGGGAGCGGAGCAGCGGCAACGCGGCCCAGGGCTGGGCGGTGGGCAGCGCCAGCACGCTCACACCCTCCACCAGACGAGCCAGGTCGACGTTGTCGGGCCCGCCGATGAGCACCACCTCGCTGGCGGGGAAGGCCGCGGCGATGTCACGGGCGACGGCGGAGGCGAGGATCATGTCGCCGATACCGGTGGACTTCATCACGCCGATCCGCGCCGGGGCCTGCGGGAGCCGCCGCGGGCGTCGCACCCGGCCGAGGACCCGCAACAGCTCCGGGCCGAGGGTGCGGTCCAGCAGGCGCAACTGCACGTTCCCGCGGGCAGCCGGTGCCGGCGGGTCAGCGGATTGGTTCTTCAAGGATTCCCGTCCATAGGTTCCCGAGGGATGGCAAGCGCTGGCTCGGCCTCCGGAATCTTAACGTGAGGAGGACGTCGTTACTCAAGCGAAGGCCTCCCGGTGCCGACGTGACACCCATGAGGGATTGCTGTATCCTTCTCAGGAGGGTTCGTACACAGGAGGGCTGCAACCGTCGGTAGTATCAGGGGGCGGCTGGAAGCCAGAACGTTGATGGAAAGGGATTTGATGAAGCGAATCGCGACAGTGGTGACGGCTCTGGCCGTAATCGCCCCAGGAACTGCGGCGGCCGCCGGCAGCTCGACCTGTCAGGCCTACAACCCGCAGCTCTGCTCAGTCGCGCACCACATCGGTCCGAGTGCCAACAGCGCCGGCGGCACCGGTAGCGGCACGCTTCCCTTCACCGGCCTGGACGTGGCCCTGCTGGCCGCCGGTGGCGGCGGGCTCCTGGGCACGGGCTTGGTGGTGCGGCGGCTCTCCAGCCGGCTGGACTAGCGTCAATCCGCCGCCAGCACCTGCTGGCGGATCAGGCGGGTTACCTCTCCCCCATCGGCCCGGCCCTTGGTCTCTCGCATCACGTAGCCGACCAGCGGCCCGATCGCCTTCATGTTGCCCTCCCTGACCCTGGCGGCGGCCTCGGGGTCGGCGGCGATGGCACGCTGCACGTACTCCGCCAGACCCCCGGTCATGGCGTGCAGACCCTCCTGCTCGACGATCTGGCGCGGGTCGCCGCCCTCGGCTACTAGGCGCGTGAGCACGCCCCGGGCGGCGTCCCGAGTGACCTCCCGGGCGGCGACCAGCCCCGCCAGCGCGGCCAGCGCCTCCGGGGTGACCCTGGAATCGGCAGGGTCGGCGTCGGATCCGATCCGCTCGACCAGCTGCGGAAGCCAGTTGGCCAGCGCGGTGGCCTCGACGCCGGCGGGGGCCACAGCCACCGTCGCTTCGAAGTAGTTGGCCAGCTCGGTCCGGAAGGCGAGCTCCCGCGCGCGATCGGCCCGCAGCTCCAGCTCCTGCTGAAAGCGCCGGGCCCGCTCGGCGGGCAGCTCGGGGAGCTCCGCGTCGGCGGCGGCGACCATTTCCTCGCTGACCACCAGCGGCACCAGATCGGGCTCGGGGAAGTAGCGGTAGTCGTGCGCCTCCTCCTTGGAGCGCAGCGGCGTCAGCGTCTCGGTGGCCGGATCGAAGTGCAGTGTCTCCTGGATGACGCTCTCGCCCGCCTGGAGCAGCCCGATCTGGCGGGCGATCTCGGCCCGCACGCCCCGCTCCAGGAAACGGAACGAGTTCATGTTCTTGAGCTCGGTCTTGGTCCCCAGCGTCTCGGTGCCGGCCGGCCGGACGGAGACGTTGGCATCGCAGCGCAACGACCCCTCCTCCATGTTCACATCGGAGACGCCGAGGCGCTTCAGCGTCGCTCGCAGCAGCGTGAGCCACTCGCGCGCCTGCTCGGGCGAGGCGATGTCCGGCTCGGTGACGATCTCCACCAGCGGGGTTCCGCCGCGGTTGAAGTCGACCCAGCTGCGGTCGGCGCCGTGGATCCTCCCGCTGGCGCCGAGATGGTTGAGCTTGGCGGCGTCCTCCTCCAGATGCGCGCGGTGGATCCGGACCTCCCCCAAGGTCCCCCCCCGGCACAGCGGCACATCGTACTGGGAGATCTGGTAGCCCTTGGGCAGGTCGGGATAGAAGTAGTTCTTGCGGTGAAACAGCGAGCGCTGCGAAATCTCACAGCCGAGAGCGAGCCCGATCATCACGCCGAAGTGGACGGCGCGGCCGTTGAGCACCGGCAGGGCGCCGGGCAGGCCCAGGCACACCGGGCAGGTGTGGGAGTTCGGCTCCTCCCCGAAGGAGAGCTCGCAGCCGCAGAACATCTTGGTGGCGGTCTTCAGCTGGACGTGGATCTCCAGGCCGATCACCGGCTCGTAGGCGATGGCGCTCATTGCCGGGCCCGCCGGCCGTCGAACCCCACGGCCTGCTCCAGCGCGTAAGCGGCGTCCAGCAGGCGAGTCTCGCTGAACGCCGGACCGGCGAGCTGGAAGCCGACCGGCAGGCCGTCGCTCAGGCCGCAGGGGATCGAGATGGCCGGAATGCCGGCCAGCGGCATCGGCACTGTGCAGAAGTCGTTGAGGTACATCGCCAGTGGGTCCTCGGTCTTGGAGCCGAGCCGGAACGCCGTCCACGGGCTCGTGGGCGTGACGACGAAGTCAAAGCGCTCAAAGGCCTGGCGGAAGTCCTCGGCAATCTTCGTGCGCACCTTCTGCGCGGTGGCGTAGTACGCGTCGTAGTAGCCGCTGGAGAGCGCGTAGGTCCCGAGCATGATCCGGCGCTTGACCTCGGGACCGAAGCCCTCCGAGCGGGTGCCGGTGTACATCGACAGGAGGTCGTGCTGATCGGCGGCGCGCAGCCCGTAGCGAACGCCGTCAAAGCGCGCCAGGTTGGCGGAGGCCTCGGCCGGCGCGATCAGGTAGTAGGCCGAGAGCGCATGGGGGGCGTGAGGGAGCCGGCACGGCTCCACGCTGGCCCCCAGCTCCCGCGCTAGCGCCAGCGTGGCCTCGAAGCGCTCGCGCACACCCGCGTCCACGCCCCCGCCCTCCCCGGTCAGCTCCTCGGGCACCCCGAGCCTGATTCCGCGCAGGCTCTCAGCGCGCGGCAGCTCGATCGCGCCGGGGAATGCCACCGAGGTGCTGTCACGGGGATCCTGGCCCACCATCTGGGAGAGCAGCAGGGCGGCGTCGGTCACGTCCCGGGTGAGCGGGCCGGCCTGATCCAGCGAGGAGGCGAATGCGATCATCCCGTAGCGCGAGCACGCGCCGTAGGTCGGCTTGAGCCCCACAATCCCGCACAGCGCGGCCGGCTGGCGAATCGAGCCGCCGGTGTCGGTGCCGATCGCCCAGGGGGCGAGCCCCGCCGCCACCGCGGCCGCGCTGCCGCCCGAGGATCCCCCCGGGACGCGGCCGCGATCCCAGGGGTTGAGCACCGGCCCAAAGGCCGAGTTCTCGTTGGAGGAGCCCATCGCGAACTCGTCCTGGTTGGTCTTGCCCAGCAGGGGCGCGCCCGCCTGCTGGAGGCGGCTGACCACCGTGGCGGTGTACGGCGGCCGGTAGCCCTCGAGGATCCGTGAACCGGCTTGGCTCGGCACCCCCTCGGTGCAGAACAGGTCCTTGACCGCCAGCGGCACCCCGCCCAGCGCCGTCTGGCCGAAGGCCTCCTGGGCCGGCGCCTCGGCGACCCAGGTGAAGGCGTTCAGCTCCTCGGCGGCGGCACGCCGGCGGTAGGCCTGAAACAGCTCCACCGCGGAGACCTCCCCGCCGCGGACGGCGGTGGCGGCCTGCGTGGCGCTCAGCTCGATCAGCTCGTCGCTCACGACGCGCCAGGGCTGGGCACGCCGAACCCGCCGGGCACCGGCTCGGGCGCACCGGCCAGGGCGACGGCCACCGGCAGCGACTTGAGCGGCTCGTCGGGGCGCAGCGCACCGGGAACATCGATCACGTGCGAGGTCGGCGCCACCCCCGTGAGGTCCAGCTCACCGATCTTCTCGATGTGGTCCAACACGTGCGAGAGCTCCCGCGCCATCCGCTGCACCTCGGAGTCGGTGAGCTCCAGGCGCGCCAGCCGGGCGACGTGGAGAACCTGGGCGCGGTCGAGCATCGTCTTGGATTCTAGGCGCGGCTCGCTTGCCTGGTGCCTCGGCTCCCTCCGGTCGCTTGCTCACGAGGATACCGCTCCGTAGTGTGCCCCCGGTCGATGCCGGCCGACGGAACATCTCCTCCACCATCGCCTCACCGGTCCACCCGTCGCGGCGCGGTCGTCGGTGCCGGTGCGGCGCTGGCCGGCGCCGGCATCGCCGCCCTATCGACCTCGACGCCCGCGCCAGGGGTGTCGGACGGCGTCCTTGTCGACGCTCGGCGGTACAACGTCGTCGGGGATGGCGTGACTGACAATCATGGTCATCTGCAGAACTTCGTACAGGCCCTGGCGAGCGCCGGGCCCGGCGCCACCGGAGTTCTCCCCCCCGGGACGATCCTCACCAGCGGCCCGCTCGCCTATGGTGCGCACTCAGGAATCCACATCGTCGGCAACGGACGTGGCGCAACCATCCTCACGAAGACGGGCAACTTCGACCTCGTGCAGATGAATGGCTCCGGAACCGGTCAGCCGAATCACTGCTCGCGGTGCTCGTTGAGCAATCTCGGGCTGAGCGGGACTCCTCCGGGGGGCAGCACGTACACCGGCCGCCTGATCGATTGCGCTTACGCCGACAACCTGATCGTGCAAGCAGTCGATCTGCTCTCCAACAACGATGTCGGGATCGACATGGTGGAAACCTGGGACTCCCACTTCGATGACATCGTGTGCGATGCCGTGAGCAGCGGGACCGCACCGAGCATCTGGATCCGCTCCAGCCGCGCCGCGAGCGGCTTCGGCCAAAGCAGCGACAGCACCAACGTCATCCGCCTGACGAACATCCGCTGCGAGTCCTGGAAGCATGGGGCGATACGTATCGAGCAGGGAACGGGGGGCACGCAGCTTCCCAACCAGATCTGGCTCTCGAAGGTGAAGTGCGAGTCCTATTTGCTACGCGCTCCCGCCATCTCCATCCCCTACCCCGGGGCATCCGTGGTGCACATGAAGGACCTCTACATCTTCATGGGTGGCTTCGATTCTGGATTCTCCACTGCGCAGCCCGCTATCGACTTCCGCGGCTTGGCGCTGGCCGGGTCGCTGCGGGACTGCCACATCGGGAACGCCTCAGCCGCCACGGTGCTGGAAGGCGTGTATGCCCTGGTGGGCGCTCCGCTGGTCATCGACAACGTCGACGGGAGCTACGGGGCGGCGCCCACCAGCGGCTACCACGTCAACCTGGCGGGCGGTGGGCCCTATCACATCGGCGCGTGCCCGGTCAACGGCAACAATGCGACTCCGGTGCACTTCGCCGCTGGAGTCGGGTCACTCACGTGGCCCTATGCCAACAGCACGATCGCCTCCAGCAAGGTGACCGGCGGTAGCGGTGAGACCCTGATCGACAATCTCAAGATCCCGGCCGACACGCTCATGGTCGGCTCGCATGTACGCGTGCGCGGGAGAGGACAGGTCTCGGCAACCTCCTCGACCACCCTGAACGGTCGCATCCGGGTCGGTGAGGGCGGGAGCACCGGGGATGCTCAGGCCTGCGTCTCCGGGGCGGTGCGGACGACGAGCGCCGCTGTCGGCTTCGAGTTCGACGGAGACCTCACTGTGCAGTCGGCCGGCTCCCGCGGTAAGGCGATAGCCAACTGCAAGATGACCGTCGGAGGGCGCGTTCTGCTGAGCGCACAGACGGCCCCCGTCACGATCGACACAACCGTCGACGAGTTCGTCGACCTCACGCTTCAAGCGGGTAACCCGTCCGCCAGGGTGACGGTCACCAATGCGGTAATCGAGATCGTGCGGCTCTAGGAAGCCGCCCTGGCAAGACCTAGACGACCCGGGGCGGCCGGGTGCCGGGATCCTCAGGCGAGCGGCCGGCTCCCGGTTCCGCGACGGGGCCGCGGCCTCCGGCGGGGTCAGACGGGGCGCCGACGCCGCCCGGCGTGGCGTCGGGTCCGGCCGGGGTGGTGGTGCCCACCCGACCCGCACGGCGGCGGGTACCGCCGGAAGCCCCGCCCGCGGGGGGAAGGATCCGTGCGCCCTGGAGCCCGCCGAAGGCGATCGCCAGCGAGGCCAGCAGGCCGAGCCACGCGCCGATCCCCGCAGAGGGGTCCTCCAGAACCCAGCCCAGCGTCCAACCGACGGCGAAGATGCCCAGCAGCGCCAGAATCAGGTCGGCGCGGGCCGGGAGGGTGACGCGGGCCTCGACGGCGGTGGCCACCGCCAGAGCCAGCGCCGCGATCCCGATCAGCAGCAGGATGATGTCCATGCCCGAGAAGGCGTCAAAGGCCGAAGCGCTGCCCGAGCCGCCGCCGAGGTCGACCTCGGACCAGCTGAGAAACAGCGAGATGATCAGCACGAGGCCGCCGATAGCAGCAATCAGCTGGTCTTGCCGGAGTCGGCCGATGTCCATGGTGCTTCCTTTCGCCGGAGCCTGGGTCCTGCCATTAGGGCTATTCGCCGCGCGCGCGTGCTTCTGCCCAACCTAGCGCGGCCTGCTGACCGGCGCCAGCCCCGTGCGCCGGTCGCGCTCCTCGCGCACGGACTCGAACCCGCCGAGCGCGATGCTGACCGCGGCCAGCAGCCCGAGATAGCCGCCCAGCTTGACGTCGAGGACCGCGCTTGGGTTCGGAGGATCGATCAGGACGCGGTAGCCCAGCAGCAGCGCCGCGAGCGTCCCGGTCAGCGCCACCGGCAGGCCGGTGTCGGTTCTGGCGCCGTGGGTGCGCTGGGTGGCGTGAACGACCGTCGCGCCCACCGTCAGGGCAATCGTGGCCAGCAGCACCCAGCGCGTCACCGTGAGCGCGCTCCAGGCGTTCTCGACGGTGGCGGGCGCCGAGCGCTCAGGAGCCGAGGCCCCCACTGCTCCGTACCAGGCGAGCAGGAACATGAGCGCCGCCAGCAACAGCGCGCTAATCGTGCTGATCAGCTCGCCGGTGTGGATCCGCGGGCCGACCCGGCGCACCGGCTGCCAGTCGGCCGGCTGGTGCGGCTGCTCGGGCACCGCTATGAAGGCTGTCCGGCGAGCTGACCCTGGAGCCGTGCCGCGGTGAGGGTGTTGCGCAGCAGCATCGCGATCGTCATCGGGCCGACGCCGCCGGGAACCGGGGTGATGGCGCCGGCGTGGGGGGCGACGGCGGCGAAGTCGACGTCTCCGCACAGGCCCTCCGGCAGGCGGTTGATGCCGACGTCGATCACCACCGCCCCCGGCTTGACGTGACGGGCACCGATCAGCCGCGGCACCCCGACCGCCGCGATCAGGACGTCGGCCCGGGCGCACACGCCCTCCAGGTCCACGGTGCGGGAGTGGCAGATCGTCACGGTGGCGTTGCGCGCCAGCAGCAGGGCGGCCACCGGCTTGCCCACGAGCTCCGAGCGCCCCACGACCACCACCTCGGCACCCTCCAGGGCGGTGCCGTGAACGTGCAGCAGCTCCATAACCCCCAGCGGCGTGCACGGGCGCAGCCCGGGCGTCCCCTGGACCAGGGCACCGGCGCTGATCGGCGTGAGGCCGTCGACGTCCTTCTCGGGGGCGATGGCGGCGGTCAGCGCCGCCCCGTCCAGCCCCGCGGGCACCGGCAGCTGGAGCAGGACGCCACTGATCTCCGGGTTGGCGTTGCACTCCTCTATCGCCCTGGCGACGTCCTCCTGGCTCGCCTCTGCCGCCAGACGGCGGTGGTGGTCGGCGATCCCCGCCTCGGCGCAAGCCCGTCGCTTGCCGGCCACGTAAACCTCCGAGGCCGGATCCTCGCCGACGAGGATCGTGGCCAGCCCCGGGGTCCGGCCCTGGCGTTCGGTCAGCTCCAGGACCTCCCGGGCCACGCCGCCCCGCACCTCCGCCGCCACTGCCTTGCCGTCGATGATCGTCGCGCTCATCTCTCGGAAGCTAGACGATGACGCGGGCGCCAAAGAGGGTCGGCCACCGGTTGACGAAGCGCGTCGCGCCCGCCCACGGCCCGAACCCAGGTTTCTTGTTCCCCGTCGCGCGCTCTGCTCGCATTGCCGCCTCGCCGTCCCATCGCCGAGGCCTTCGTGGCTTGCGTGGTGAAATCGTCCTGGCCGACGACTTCGACGAGCTTCCTGCGGAGTTCGTCGAGCATTTCCGCTGAACCTTCTCCTCGACACGCACGCCGTGTTGTGGCTGCGCGGTGACGCACGGCTGGACCGCGCCCAGGATGTGATCGAGGATCCACGCACGACGGTGCTGCTCAGCTCAGTCTGTTTGACCGGCTGCTCGCCGCTCAGGCGATCTGCGAACGCGCCTCCGTCGTGTCCGGCGACGCTGTCTTTGACGCCTACGCGATACCACGTATCTGGTAGAGCGATCCCCGTGTCAGCCCTCGCGGGCAGCGAGACACGCTGGCCTCGTCGCGGACTGAAATGATGCGGCGTCGAGCGCCTCATGCGACGCCGCTTAGGCGCCGGTACTCAACCATCGCAGCCTGATCGAGCTCAAGCGGCATCGAGGCTCGCATCTCGACCTCGCCGACATCGAGGCAATAGAAGCGCTGCGCGAGCTCTGAGCAGCCCCCGCGGGCGGGCGATCAGGACGCCGCGGCAGCGCGCTCGGGCAGCGGCAGGAGCTCGTACTCGGCGGGATCGAGGACCTGGAGGCGCTGCTCGTACTCACGCATGTAGCCGGGCCAGTTGGCCACGATCCGACCGGTCTCGTTGCGATACCAGGAGTCGCACTGGGTCCAGGCGGTCTCCTGAAAGCGTGCCTGCAACTCACGGTCGCTGGCAGCCTCGACATCGGCTCGCACTGCGATCGCGCCCGCCCCACGGTCGCGCACGTGCTCCAGAGCCTGACCGATGTAGGCGGCCTGGGCCTCCTCGTAGACGATGATCGACCCGCCGGAGGTGTTGGTGTTGGGCCCGTACATCAGAAACAGCGACGGAAATCCCGGCACGGTGATGCCCAGGTGAGCGTGCGCTCCTTTTCCCCAGGCGGTGCGCAGCGGCACCCCGCCCGCCCCGGTGACCTCCATCGGGAGCATGAAGTGGGTGGTGCGAAAGCCGGTCCCGTAGATCACGCAGTCGACCTCGCGCTCCACCCCGTCGGCGGTGAGGACGCCCCCGGCTGTCATCCGGGCCACCGGCTCGCTGACCAGCTCGACGCCGTCCCGCTGGAGCGCGGGCAGGAAGTGCGAGCTGAACAGGACCCGCTTGCAGCCAAACGTGTAATCGGGCCATACCTGGCGGCGGAGCTGCGGATCGCGCAGCTGCCAGCGCATGAACATCGCCGCGCGCGCCCGGCCGATCTGTCCGAAGGTGCGTGGGTGGCGGATCATCAGCGTCAGGCTCTCACCGTATTCGTAGACGAAGCGCCGACGGCAGGCTTGCACGCCGGGGAGATGCGCGATGGCGGCCCGGAGGAAACGCGGGTAGGGCCGGTTGCGCCGGGGCAAGAACCAGTTGCCGGTGCGCTGAAAGACGTGCAGCTTGGCGACCCGATCGGCGATCTCGGGCACGAACTGGACCGCGCTGGCGCCGGTGCCGATCACCGCCACGCGCTTGCCCGCCAGCTCGTAGTCGTGGTCCCAGCACGCGGAGTGGAAGCTGTGACCGGTGAAGCTCTCCGCTCCCTCCAGGTCCGGGAACGCCGGCTGGTGGAGCTGCCCGGTGGCCAGGATCACCGCGTCCGCCTCCCAGCTGCGTCCGTCGGCAGCCGTGACCGTCCAGCGCCGCGACGCGTCTGAGAACGTGCAGGCGGCGACCTCCGTGCTGGGCACCAGCAGGCGGTCGATCTCGTGCTCACGGGCCACCTCCTGCAGGTAGCGGAGGATCTCCTCACGCGGCGAGCACAGCCGTGACCACCCCCGCCGCTGGGCGAAGGAGAACGAGTACAGGTGGCTGGGCACGTCGCAGGCGCAGCCGGGATAGCTGTTGTAGTACCAGGTGCCTCCCACCTCGGGGGCACGGTCGATCAGGGTGACCTCGGCGAAGCCGCGCCGGCGCAGCTCGATCGCGGCGGCCACGCCACCGAATCCCGCCCCCACGATGATGACGCTGGGCCCACGACGCTCTGAAGGACCCGTAGGGGGCGTAGGGGGCGTGTCCACGCGGATGCTCTCGTCAACGCTTGGAGATCGGGGCCAGATCGGCCACGAGCTTGCGCTCGGAGCGATCCTTGCTGAAGCGGATGACCACGATCCCGCCCGGTTCGGTGGCGGTCACCACGCCCTCGCCGAAGGTGGGATGCACGACGTCGTCGCCGAGGCGGTAGGCGATCGACGCCGCCTGCGACTCGCCCTGACCCCACGACGTGGCGCGCGCGCGGAACCCTCCCGGGGCCGAGGGGGCCCGCCGGCGGGCCTGCTCGTCACGATCGGTGAGGCCCACGGGGATCTCCCCGATGAAGCGGCTGGGGGCGCCGAAGTTGCGGGCCCCGAACACCGTGCGCGTGCGCGCGTAGGTGAGCAGGAGATCACGCTCGGCGCGGGTGATCCCGACGTAGCACAGGCGCCGCTCCTCCTCCAGGTCGCCCTCGTCGAGCGCGCGCGAGTGGGGAAACACGCCCTCCTCGCAGCCGATCATGAACACGATCGGGTACTCAAGACCCTTGGCATTGTGCAACGTCATCAGGGTCACCAGGCCCTCGTCGTCGGCGCGGCCGTCGGCGTCGGCGATGAGCGCGATCTGCTGGAGGAACTCGGGCAGTGACGGCTCCTCGCTACCGGAGGCGTCGTACTCCACCGCGACGTTGACGAGCTCCTGGAGGTTCTCGATCCGGCCCTGGGCCTCGATCGTGCGCTCGGCCTCGAGCGACTCCATGTATCCCGTCTCCTGCAGGATCTCCTTGAGGAGCTCGGCGACCGTCGCGCCGGCCTGCGAGCGCTCGCGCAGCACCGCCATCGTCCCCATGAAGCGGCGCAGCGCCTTGATCGCGGCGGCGCCCAGGCCCGGAATCTGCTCGGGCTCGGCGGCGGCGTCCCAGATCGACATCCCCATCGTGTTGGCGAAGGCGAGCACGCGAGACACCGAGATGGTGCCAATGCCGCGCCGGGGGGAATTCACGATCCGCGTGAACGCCCCCGCGTCCTGCGGGTTGACGAGCACGTTCAGGTAGGCGACCGCGTCCTTGATCTCCGCACGCTCATAGAAGCGGGTGCCCCCGATCACCTGGTAGGCGAGCTCCGCCCGTACCAGCGTGTCCTCCAGCACCCGCGACTGCGCGTTGGTGCGGTAGAAGACGGCGACCTCCGAGCGCGACACGCCCTCGTCGCCCAGCCGCTGGATCTCGCCGGCGACGAACCGCGCCTCGGCGTGCTCGTCCTCCAGCTCGCGCACCCTGATCGGGTCGCCCTGCCCGAGCTCGGTCCACAGCGACTTGGGCTTCTGGCCGCGGTTGTTGTGGATCACCGCATTGGCAGCGTCCAGGATCGTCTGGGTGGAGCGGTAGTTCTGTTCGAGCTTGACCACGTGAGCGTCCGGAAAGGTGTCCTCGAACTCCAGGATGTTGCGGATATCGGCGCCGCGAAAGCCGTAGATGGAGTTGTGGGTGGCGATTCCGTTGGCGACGAAGTTGTGGGTGTGCTCGATGTTCAGGTCGTACACCGGGCGCGAGAGCTTCACCGGCTCCACCGAGACCACAATCTCGTACCCCCCATACTCATCGAACATCACCATGCCCGGCCTCACAGCGGCCGCCCCCGTGAAAGGGAGTGAGTTGCCAGCCAGTCCGGCGTGATTGGATCCGAGGCGGGCCGAGGACCGCACCGACACGCCATCGAGGAGGCCGGCGATCTGGCCGGCGACGCTCTGGATCGTGGCCATGTCCTTGCAGACCGTTTCAAAGCGCCAGCCGTCCGAGCCTCGACGAGCCGGGCGAACGCCAAGGCCTGCGCGCTCCAGCGCGCGCCTGCCATCCTCGTCGTAGCCGAACAGTGCGATTCGATGCATCGGGGTCCGACCGCGACGGTCCCCGCAGAGGGAGATCGCCAGACGGCGACGGCGCACCTCTGTCTTCGTATAGGTGCCGCTCTGGAAGTGCGGATGGTCAAAGGTGAGCCCGTGATCCTTCAACAGGCGACGGCCTCCGCCATTGGTGTCCAGCTCGTCGAACAGCCGATCCAGCAGGCCCTGATCCCCGACGAGCGAACGGCCCTGCCAGTCGCCCTGTCGGCGAGCTGCAAAGGGGACTGTCGGTAGTCCGTAGCGAGCTGCCAGAAGTGCCTCGCTGAACCGCGACTCGGCTTCGGTCTGGTGGGTCGAGATGACCCAGGACGCATCCGCTCGCTCGCCACGCATACGCATCGCTACGCCGACAACCGCCTTGGGGTGCCCGTTGGTGTAGGTCCGAGAAGTCCGGACACGAAAGCCACAGTCCCGTCGCCACATGAGGTAGGTCATGTAGAGCTGCGGCGTACGGCCGGCCAAATAGCCCGCGAAGTGAACGTGCTCGGGAGTGCTGACCAGCTGGCGACCGGACTCGGTCGTGATCGCGATCCCGTCAGTCCGTCGAGACCTATGCACCGACAGCACCGTCGCCGCGCGAAAGTCGCCGCTGCCGTAACCGGATAGAACCTCTTCCCCAGAACGAACCTGCTCGATCGGCTTCTCCGAACCATCCGCCATCCGCACCGCCGTGCCCTCGATCAGGCATTGCGCATCGTCCCCGACCACCATCAGGTTGCGGTGCTCGCCGGCCAGCAGCTGCAACCACCGGTACTGCACGTGGTTGGTGTCCTGGTACTCGTCGACGAGCACGTGCCGAAAGCCGGTGGCGTAGCGCTCGCGGATCTCGGGGAACAGCTCCAGCACGTTGACCGCGCGCACCAGCAGGTCGTCGAAGTCCATCGCGTTCATCCGGTGCAGCTCCCGCTCGTAGCTGCGGTAGACGTCAGCCACCGTCTGCTCGAAGAACGATCCCACCATCTGCCCGTAGGCGTCGGCGTCCCGGAGCTTGTTCTTGGCATCGGAGATCTGCGAGCCGATGGCGGCCGGGGAGAAGCGCTTGGGGTCGACGCCCAGCTCGTCCAGGCAGCGCTTGATCAGCCGGCGCGAGTCGGCTTGGTCGTAGATCGTGAACTGCCGCGTATACCCCAGCCGATCGGCGTGGGCTCGCAGCATCCGGGCACAGGCGGAGTGAAAGGTCATCACCCACATCGCGCGCACGCGGCGGCCGACCAGCAGCTCGGCGCGCTCACGCATCTCCGCGGCGGCCTTGTTGGTGAAGGTGATCGCCAGGATCTCGTTGGGTTGGGCGGCACCGGTGGCGATCAAGTGGGCGATCCGGTGGGTCAGCACCCTGGTCTTCCCCGAGCCGGCACCGGCGAGGATCAGCTGCGGGCCTGCGCCGAAGGTGACCGCTTCCCGCTGCGGTTCGTTGAGCCCTGAGAGGAGCGCGTCGAGCTCGGTGGAGGTCTCGGTCATGGCAGCCAGTCAACGGTAGCGAGCGCACCGGCACGTGCAGCGAGGACACTGGGAGGCGATGGACGAGCTCCGAGCCGCCTGCGCTGCCGTCGCGGCGCGCTCAGGCCACGTGGTCATCGTTGCGGAGTCGCTAGCCGCCTACGCCGCCAGCCTGCCGGACAACCCCCTGCCCGCGGACCCGCAGGACGAGCCGCTCGAAGGTACCCCGGAACAGCAGGCGGCGTTCTGGCTGACGCTCGACGCCATCAACTTCGGCTCCGGCTGGTTTCCGACGCTGCGCAAGCCACCGGGCCGCTCGGGGTACTCGACGATCGCCGGCGGAATGCGGGCGCGGGCCAATGAGCTCGGGCCCTGGAGCGCGCGAGAGCTGACCCGGATCTCGACCGAGGAGCTGGCGGAGGTCCTGGAGCAGGACCCCCGGCATCTGCTGCTGGAGCTGTTCGCGGTCTCGCTACGAGTCTTGGCGAGCACCTCGTCACCGAGCACGGCGGCAGCTTCCTGACGCGGAGCTGATAGAGCACGGCTCGCCGGAAGAGGTGGAGATCCGCGCCTGTGCCGTGCACGCCGTCGAGCTGATCGTGGCCGAGCGCGCGGACACCTGCGCGGCCCAGGTCGACCAGCTGCTGTGGCAGCGCGGCCAGGGCCGGCGCTACAAGGTCTCGCCCCGCCACCGCTCCCGTTGCTTGGCCTACTGACCTCGCCTGAGAGGCTATGCCGGTAGGCGCCACGGCCGAATGCCGCCGCGAATGCTGCGTCCTCGGGGGTTCGCCGTAGCGCTGCTACGGCTTCACCCCCTGCGTCCTTGCCTCGCTCGGCCCTCAGCCACCCCGGTCGCACCTCCTACCGTCATAGCCTCTTATCGCTCAAGCGCTTCAGCCCGAGCCCGCGCGATCGCTTCGGCTCCGGCCTCGCCGACCAGCAGCTCCGGTCGCAGCGAGCCGCTGGCGGTGAGGTTCAGTGAGGGGAGGCGGCCGGTGCTGGTCAGCGCGACGTCGAGCGCGATCACCGTCGTCTCGCCGCCGATGGGCGCGCTCGCCGTGGCAATGACCGTGAGCGAGCCGCCCCCGGTGATGTTGCGCGCCGCCGCCAACACCTTGCGTGCCGCCAGCGGGTGCAGGCCATCGAGCGTGTCCACCAGCACCACGGCGTGCGCTCCCCGCGCCGCGATCCGCCGGGCCTGGTCGACTACCAGCTCCACGGCGTTATCCTGGGCGTCGGGAGAGACGGCGAAGCTGATCGCCGCCGCCGGAGCGAGCTCGCCCGCGTTCCACTCGCTGATCTCCTCAGGCCTCACTCCGGCCAGCGCCACCGACACCTGCAGATCCTCCTGGGTGCGCAGGGCGTAGGCCAGGCGTCGGAGCGCCTCGCTCTTGCCGGCCCGCGGAGCACCGGTGATCGTCACCCGCGAGCCCTTCCCGAGGGGGGTCAGGAACTCGATTGCCTTGACCGTGGCATCGTCGGATCCCAGCCGGAAGCGCTCGCTGGGGAAGGCCGCCGGCAGATCGTCGAAGCGCCCTCCCGAGGTCAGCTCCGAGGCCGCCTGTCCGTTGATGGTGTCCACTCGCACCAGCGAGGCGAAGCGCTCCGAGCGCCGTGGCGCCCGGCGAGGTCCGCTGACCCGGTCTCCGGAGACCAGCTCGCAGCGCTTGACCTGCGCCGCGGAGATGTAGACATCCTCGTCGGAGGGCTCCGGCGGGCTCACCCGCACGAACCCCGAGCCGCCCGGCAGCAGCTCCACCACGCCCTCGACGGGCTCGTCGTCCTGGCGGGACTCCGTCTCCGCGCCCCGGGCGCCGGCGCTGTCCTCCTCGCGAGGCTTGGCGCGGCGACCAACCGGCGCGGCCTCCTCACGGTCCCGGGCGCGGCTGGTGCCGGACGTGGCCTGCTCACGGGTCCCGGACCGCCGGCGAGCCGGCGCCGTCTTCTCAGGAGCCTCCTCCGTGGCCGGGGGGGTGGCCGCCTCGTCAGCGAGGTCCTCACCGGCATCGCCGGACCCCTCCTCACGGCCGCCGGTGCGACCCCGGCCGCCGCGTCGCCCGCGACGGCGGCGTGCCGGCTGCTCCTCGTCCCCGCCGGCGTCCTGGGGGGCGGGTTCGGCTTCCTCCACGGCACCGGCATCGTCCCGGAGCCCGAGGATGCGATCGATGAGATCGGCCTTGCGCAGCCGCCGGTAGCCGTCGATCGACAGCTCCGAGGCGATGGTGTGGAGATCGGAGAGCGGGCTGGCCTGCAGCGCGTCGCGATCGAGTACTGACATGGGGTTACCTCCTGCGTTGTGGTCGGTGGGCTCCGATCGCGTTGAGACAGCGATCGGCGAACCTCGTTTCTCTAATCTAGCGGGCCGCCCGGTCACGAACCCGGCGCCGGGTTCTCCGCGTAGGGTTCCCGGCGCAGGTCTTCGCTCAGGCGCAGCTCGGCGTCGACCTCGGCCCCGCCCCGCAGCGCGGCGTGCACGGCGAGGAAGTCGGCCGCGGCCCTGACGTCGTGGACGCGGACCACGTGCGCACCTGCGTCGACACCCTGGGCCAGCGCCGCCAGCGTTCCCGCCAGACGCCCGCGGGGTGGCTGGCCGGTGATGGCCCCTAGGAAGTCCTTGCGGGAGACCGCCAGCAGCAGTGGACGGCCGAGCGCGTGGAGCTCGGGCAGCGCCCGCAGCACCTCCACCGTCTGTGATGGTGTCTTGCCGAAGTCCGGCCCGGGATCCAGCATCACCTGCTCGGGCATCACCCCGTGCCGTGCTGCCAGCCCCATGCGCTGGCGCAGGAACGCGTTGACGTCGGCGGCCATGTGCCCGTCCATGGCGGGGTCGAGCAGCTTCTGCTTGGCGGCGGCCCGGGTGTGCATGATCACCAGGCCGGCGCCCGTGGCGGCGCACACGCGGGCCACGGCGGGATCGCGCAGGCCGCTGATGTCGTTGACGATCGCGGCGCCGGCAGCGATCGCGGCCTGTGCCACGGAGGCCTTGCGGGTATCCACCGAGACGATCACGCCAAGCTCCTGGCGCACCCGAGCGATCAGCGGCACCACGCGGTCTATCTCCTCCGCAGGGCCGACCGCCGGCCGGTGCGTGACCCCTGACTCGCCGCCGATGTCGATGATCTGCGCGCCCGCGGTCACCAGCTCGTGCGCCAGCGCCACGCGCTGCTCCAGAGAGGGATAGCGACCGCCGTCGGAGAACGAGTCGGGGGTGGCGTTGACGACGCCCATCAACCACGGCCTCCCCTGGAGGCACAGCTCCCCCGCCGTGGTGGCCAGCACCGCCGGCGGTGGGATCATCACTGCCCCCCCACCGCCAGCCCCTCCGCCCGGGCCTCCTCCTGGAAGCGGCTCACCTCCAGCGCCACCCGCGTCCCGTCCCAGCCGAGCTCACCCGCCATCGCCCGCGCCACCCGCTCCGCGGCCGGGCTCCCGGGGGCGCATAGCTCACCGGCCGCCAGCAGCCCCAGGCGGGTGCGCCGTAGGAGCACATCGCCCACCGTCAGCGCTTGCTCGTGGCGCACGGCGAACGGGGCCTCGGCCAGCAGGTCCGGCAGGTCGCCGACGATCGGCGCGGCCAGCTCGCCGCGCTCCGCGGCCACCGCCAGGACCCCTTCGGCGGCGTGGCCGTAGCGCCCGGCGAGCGCGACGTAGGCGGGCTCCTGCACCCCCTCCACCCGCGGCAGCTCCCCCGGCTCGGAGGATTGCCCCAACGGGATTTCGTGGGTGCGGCATGGAGCCTGACGCCCGTCGCGCTCCACCAGGCGGTCGACGGCCAGCTTGGCCATGCGGCGCCAGGTCGTGAGCTTGCCCCCGGTGATCGTGATCAGGCCGCTGGAGGTCTCGTAGAGCTCGGCCTTGCGGGAGATGTCCACGGACTTGCGGGTGTCCCCGGTGGAGATCAGGGGGCGGACGCCGGCGTAGGCCCCGGTGAGATCGGCGGCATTCAGCGAGGTCCCGAAGAAGGCGTTGGTGGCCTCCAGGAGGTACTTCACGTCCTCACCGGAGGGCTGCACGTGGTCGATGCTGCCGTCGTAGTTGCTGTCGGTGGTCCCGATCAGGCTGCGGCCCAGCCACGGCAGGGCGAAGATCGAGCGCCCCTCGCCGGCGGGCACGATCGCGCCGCCGATCAGCGGCAGGTCCCGCTGGGCCAGCGTGATGTGGGTGCCGCGGCTGGGCGCGATCCGCGGCAGCTCGGCCTCGTTGTGTAGCTCCCCGGGCCGAATGCGGTCCGCCCACACTCCGGTGGCGTTGACGACGTTGTCGGCCTGCACCACGAGCTCCTCGCCGCTCTCCCGCTCCAGCACCCGCACCCCACCCCATTCCTCGGACGCGAGCTCGGTGACCTCCACGCGGTTCACACAGATCGCCCCGAAGCGCTCGGCCTCGCCCAACACCGTCAGCACCAGGCGCGAGTCGTCGGTCTGGCAGTCGTAGAACAGGTAGCCGCCGCTCGGATCACGGCCCTTCAGCGCGGGCAGCAGCTCGGACACCTCCTCCCCGGAGATCACGCGATGGCGGGCGGGGCTCCAGGCCTGCTCGGCCTCGGTGCCCGCCGCGGCCGCGGCCGCGGCCGCCCGGCGGCTGGCGCGGCGACCGCGCAACCGCGGCGTGGCCATCACGTCGTACATGTTGAGCCCGATCCCCATCATCCGGTCGGGCCGGGCACCGTCGAAGGCCGGCACCACGAGCTGCAGTGGTAGCACCAGGTGGGGCGCCAGGCGGACCAGCAGCTGGCGCTCCAGCAGCGCCTCGCGGACCAGGCCGAGGTCGAAGTTCTGCAGGTAGCGCAGTCCGCCGTGGACGAGCTTGGAGGACCGGCTGCTGGTGCCCGAGGCGAAGTCCGCCTTCTCCACCAGCGCCACGCTGTACCCGCGCGATGCCGCGTCCAGGGCCACCCCCGCCCCGGTTATCCCGCCGCCGATCACGACGACGTCGAAGCGCTCGGTGGTGAGCGCCTCCAGCGCGCGCCTCCGCGGGATCATGCGCCGACCGGCATAGCCTCTCCAGGCTACTTCACGCCGGTGAGGCGCTACCGGCCGCCGGCCTGGCGATACAGGCCGCGCATGATGTCGCTCATCTCCTGAGCGGTCTCCCCGCCGGGACAGCACGGCGGGCCACCGGGATCGCTGATCCCGATCTCCAGGTGCGGTCCCGTGGAGAACCCGACCCTGCCACAGCCGACCTCGGCGATCGGTTCGCCGGCACTGACATAGCTGCCGACCGGCACGAGCGCGGGAGCCGCGTGGCCGTAGTAGACGTAGCGGCCGGCGTAGGGTCCGCTGGCGACTCGCAGGATGGGCGCGTAGGGACCAAAGCCGCTGATCCCCTCTCCGACGATCGTGCCCGAGGTCACCGCCACCTCCACGACATCGGCGCCGCAGTCGCTGTTGGCGGTGGGGGTGTCGACGCCCTGATCGAGGGACCAGGTGCTGGGTGGCAGGACCCGTCGGATCGGCCGCAGCGGGAAGACCCAGGCACCGGACGAGCTCTTGCCGGAGGGGGAGCTTTGGTGCAGGGAATGGCTGGCATGGGCCTCGACCGCCAGCCGCAGCACCCGAGCGGTCTTCACGCCCACGATGCCGTTCGTCGGCCGCAGCGCGTGCGAGCGCTGAAAGCCCCACACAGCTCGCTGGGTGAGAGGGCCGAAGTATCCGGTCTGCGGCATCCGGTAGCCGATTTCGCTCAACCAGGTCTGGAGGGTCTTCACGTCTTGGCCGCTCTCGCCCTGGCGTAGCGTCCGTCCGAAGCCCGAGAGGGGAACCGCGGCGCTGTCGAAGCCGCTCGGATGCTGCACAAATCCGATCCCGGCACCGCCGGACACCGTGATCCTGCGGGGGGCGATCCTGCGGGCCGAAGCCGCGCCGGCGAGGCAGAGCGTCGCCGCCATCATCACGGCGAGCAATCTCAGAGCACGGGTCATCGCTTTCCAACTTCGGGCCCGGGCCCACTCACGCAGTGGCGCACTGGGCGCTTGCACACCTTCTCGTACTCAAAGCTGCTGAAAGCTGACACGCAGGACTCCTCCGCGGGTGCGGTGTTGCACGACGCGCCTGGTGCCTGCGGGGTTAGCTGACGGGCTCGCGCTCAGAGACTGAGCGCTTCTCACGGATCACCGCGAGACTCGCCCCAAATGAATTGGGTTCCCCGCTCCCCGGGGCGGCAACGACCGGGGACTCGGCGAGCGCCACCGTATCAGAAAGGCGGGACTGGAACGAGGTTCCGTGGACGATGCGCTAGCCCTGGTGCGCCGGGTCGGCGACGCCCTTGTCCCGGCGCTCCTTGACGATCTGCTTGATCCGGTCGACCGTGTCCGAGGACATCCTGCGGACCTCCCAGTGGGTCAGCTTGATCACCCGCATTGGCGAGGTGGCAACGACATCGGCGTTGCGCGGCTCGCGGTCGAGCAGGCCCATCTCACCGATCAGGTCGCCTTCACCCAGCGAGGCGACCTTGTCGCCGCCGCGCACGACATCCGCGGAGCCCTCCTCGATCGCGATCAGCTCCGTGGAGTAGTCGCCCTCCTTCATCAGGATCTGTCCCTCGGCGACGCTGGTCTCGGTGGCGAAGGCCGCGAGCCGGTGGGCCTCCTCGTCGGAGAGCTGCGAGAAGATCGGAATTGACTTCAGCCGGTTCTGATCCATGGTCGCTCCGCATAGGGGGGTGAACGAGCGGGACTCTAACCGGATGCGCGCCCTGCATGCGGGACGGCAGCTACAGCGCCTGCACCTCGGAGGTGATCTCGCTGACCGAAGCCTTGGCGTCGCCGAAGAGCAGCGTGGTCTTGGGGTCGTAGAACAGCGGATTGTCGATGCCGGCGAACCCGGAGGCCATCGAGCGCTTGAGCACGATCACCGCGCCGGAGCGGTCGACCTCCAGGATCGGCATGCCGTAGATCGGGGAGCCCGGCTCGTTCTTGGCCGCGGGGTTGGTGACGTCGTTGGCGCCGATCACCAGCGTTACGTCGGTGCGCGGGAACTCCGGGTTGATGTCATCCATCTCCCGCAGCAGGTCGTAGGGGACGTCGGCCTCGGCCAGGAGCACGTTCATGTGCCCGGGCATGCGCCCGGCCACGGGGTGGATCGCGTACTTGACCTCGACGCCCTTGTTCTCCAGCGCCCGCTCCAGCTCGCGCACCGCGTGCTGGGCCTGGGCCACCGCCATCCCGTAGCCAGGCGCGACGACGACCTGGCGGGCGTAGGAGAGCTGGATGGCGACGTCCTGGGCGCTGGTCGAGCGCACGGTGCCTTCGGTCTCTCCTGCCCCGCCGGCCGGCGCTGCCACCGCACCACCGAACCCGCCGGCGATGATCGCCGGCACGGAGCGGTTCATGGCCACCGCCATCAGGTTGGTGAGGATCGTGCCCGAGGCACCGACGATCATCCCGGCCACGACCAGCACGGTGTTGCCCAGCGCGATCCCGGTGGCGGCCGCCGAGAGACCCGTGAAGGCGTTCAGCAGCGAGATCACCACCGGCATGTCGGCACCGCCGATCGGCAGCACCACCATGTTGCCGAGCACCGCCGCCGCCACCAGGATGCCGAGGATGAAGAGCGCCTGCGAATGCGTCCCGGCAGCCAGCACGACCGCGCTGATCACGGTCACCAGCAGCAGCGCCAAGTTCACCAGTGACTGCGCAGGGAGCTTGATCGGGCGCCCGGGCAGGATCTCCTGGAGCTTGGCGAAGGCGATGTTGGAGCCCCAGAAGGAGACCGAGCCAACGACAGCGGCGAACAGCGAGGGAATCTCGACGCGCAGCGGGAAGTCCCCGCCGAAGTGGTGGCGGTACTCCACCCACGCGATCAGCGCCACCGCACCGCCGCCGACGCCGTTGAAGAGCGCCACCATCTGCGGTATCTGGGTCATCTTCACGTTGCGCGCGGCGGGAATCCCGATCGCGGTGCCGAGCACCAGTCCCAGGAGGATCAGCCACGGCGTCGAGGAGCCGTGCAGCACGCCCTTGTGCAGCAGCGTGCCGATGACCGCAAGCGCCATGCCCACGGCGGCGATCTTGTTACCTCGCACCGCCGTCCGGGGACCGGTCAGCCCGCTCAGGCCGTAGATGAAGAACGCGAACGCGACGATGTAGAGCGCGTCGATGAAGTTGGGATCCTGTAGGAACACGGTGGCGATCATCGCTGCCCGTCCTCGGGCTGGGCGGCCTCTTCCTCTTTAGGGGGATCCTTGCGCTTGAACATCCCCAGCATCCTGTCGGTGACGAAGAAGCCGCCGATCACGTTGATCGTCCCGAAGGTCACCGCGATCACGAGCAGCACCTTCTCCAGTACGCCGCTGGATTCCGAGACCAGCAGCAATCCGCCGAGCACGACGATCCCGTGGATGGCATTGGTGCCCGACATCAGCGGTGTGTGCAGCGTGTTGGGAACCTTGGAGATCACGGCGAAGCCGATGAAGCCGGCCAGCACCAGCACCGCGATGTCGATTACGAGTCTGTCCATGCTTCTCCTTTCCGGGCCTAGGCTGCGGCCGCGGCCTTGGCGCCCTGGTGGACGATCTCCCCGCCGCGGGTGATGCACGCGCCGGCGATCACCTCGTCTTCGAAGTCGAGGTTCAGGCCACCCTCCTCGGAGAGCATCAGTCCCAGCAGCGACTCGACGTTGCGAGCGTAGAGCTGGGAGGCGTGCTCGGCCATCGTCGAGGGGACGTTGAGCGGGGCCATGATCTTGACGTCGTGGCGCAGCACGGTCTGTCCGGGCTCGGAGAGCTCGCAGTTGCCGCCGCTCTCGGCGGCGAGGTCGACGATCACCGATCCCGGCTTCATCAGCTTGACGGCCGCCTCGGTGACGAGGATCGGCGCCCGGCGACCGGGCACGGCGGCAGTGGTGATGACGACGTCGACCTTGCCGATGGCCTCGGCCATCAGCTCCTGCTGGCGTGCCTGCTGCTCGGGGGTCAGCTCCTTGGCGTAGCCGCCGCTGCCCTCCAGGTCGCTTCCGACGTCGAACTCCAGGAACTTCGCCCCCAGCGACTCCACCTGCTCCTTGACCGCGGCCCGGACGTCGAAGCCCTGGACGACGGCGCCCAGGCGCCGGGCAGTGGCGATCGCCTGCAGGCCGGCGACGCCGGCGCCCAGCACCAGCACCGTGGCCGGGCGGATCGTGCCGGCGGCGGTCATCAGCATCGGCAGGAAGCGGCCCAGCTCCTGGGCGCCCATCAGCGCCGCCCGGTAGCCGCCGATGTTGGCCTGCGAGGAGAGCGCGTCCATCGACTGCGCGCGGCTGATCCGCGGCACCGCCTCCATCGCGAAGCTGGTGACTCCGCTGCCGGCGATCGCCTGCACCCCGGTCCCGTTGGTCAGCGGTGCCAGGAAGCCGATCAGCACGCCGTCTGACTTCAGCTTGGCGGCCTCCTGCGCGGTGGGCGGCGCGACCTTGACGACGACGTCGGCGGCGAACACCGCGGCGGCATCTTCGACAAGCTGCGCGCCCGCCTCCTCGTACTGCGCGTCGGGGATCAGGGCTCCGGCTCCGGCGCCCTTCTGCACCACGACCTCCAGGCCCTTACCGGTCAACTTCCGCACCGTTTCGGGCACGAGGGCCACCCGGCGCTCCCCCTCCGCGACCTCTTTGGGAACTCCGATCTGCATGCGGCGCGGGAGGCTACCGTGCTCGCCTCAATCGCGTCCGGCGACGGCCACTCAGGAGACGCCCACGGGGGCAAAGGCGAGCGCGGCTAGGACCCCCGCGCCGGCAGCCAGGCGATCCAGCGCCGGCGACCCTTCGGCGCCCGCGGCCGGGCGGCGGCCACGCCCCCTGCGCGATGGACGGTGCGGTGGGTGCGCGGGTGGTGCGCGCCGCCGGTGGCCGGGCCGGTGCGGCGGGAGCCACCCGGCCCGGCTCTCACCGGACCGAGCGGCAGCGGCCGGCGCTCCAGTGCCATCAGTGCTTCGGCAGTCACCCACACCGGCGTCTGGTCGCTGGAGCTTGAATAGCGGACATGCCCGGGGAGTCCGCCGTCGGAGTTCTGCTGGGCCCGAATGAACCGCACCGCCCGTGCCGCCGTGGGCGCTCGCGCGCCCAGTGCCTCCAGCACCGCCCGGTGTCGTCGACGTCGCTGCCCCCGGCGCCCCCGGCGGCGAAGCTGAAGCCTCCGTCGCCGTTTTGCTGGGCGGCGAGCCAGCCGAGGGTTCTGCTTCGCACCGGCGCTCCAGCGCCACGCAGCGCCAGCACAGCGAAGGCGGTCAGGTTGACCTGGTCCGAGACCGCGCCGTCGGGACCCGTGGCGCGCGCCAGCGCGGCGAGCAGGTCGCGCCCCGCGGAGTCACGCGCCGGCGCTCCTGCCGCCGCGCTGACAAGGATGGTGCGCTCGAGCGACCCGGCGTCAGAGGGCGATCCCTCCCGCACGTAGGACAGCAGGCTCGAGCCGCCGTGGCTGAGCGCGCCCGGACTGTGGCCGGCGGAGGCCAGGCCGAGCGCCGCCCAACCGGAGTAGAGCTCGTTGGAGGCGCTGCCGGGGGCCGGACCGAAGCCTCCGTCGGCATTCTCGGCGCCGAGCAGGTAGCCGGCCGGGGTCCCCGCGGCGGGGGCCGAGGGCGCGCTGGCCCAGGCCCGCGGCCGCCACGGCGGCGCAGGCGAGCGCCAGCACCGGCAGCAGTGCACCGTCGACGGGGCGCCACGTCACCTGCAGCCGGGCCGTGAAACGCGCGATGGAGCGGGCCAGCGCCGGCCCGAAGGCCAGGGCGAACAGCAGGCAGCCGCCGGCGTGGATGAAGTCGAAGCCGATGCCGCGGCCGACCAACACGCCGAGCTGGGCGAGGCTGTGGTCGCTGTAGGTCACCCAGTCGGGCGAAGTCCTGCACCGTCGTAAAGGCAAAGCCGCAGGCCGCGCAGACCAGCGCCAGGGGCCAGCGGCCCAGCGGGCGGCCGCTGCGCGCGGTGGCGCGGGCGAGCAGGGCACCGATCAGCTGAGGCGGCGGTATGCCACAGGCACTAACCCCCGTTCACGGGCACGGGGATGTAGGAGGCGCCCTGCACCGCGAGCGCGAAGCGGTTGCGCAGCCGTACCGGTGTCAGCGACGCCGCGGCGGCGGCGACGCCCGTGGCGTCGGTGCCGGTCACCACCCAGGTCGGCTGCGAGACTTGGTCGCGGGTGGCGGCCACCAGGCCCGCGCCGGCGCCGAGCGTACGGCCCGGACGACCCTCCGGGTCGAGCAGCTGGAGCGTACTGGGAGCAGATCCGGAGAAACGGGCGTAAACGCCGCTGCGCCCGGGTCCCTTGGCGATCAGCGCGCTGACGATCGTCGGTCGCAGCTGGGCCCAGGTCCCGACCAGGAGCGCGAGCGACTCGGTGCCCGAGCCGGTGCCGAGCAGCTGACTGGCGACGGGGACGCCGGTCGCCCGCATCTCGGCCGAGACCTCCGTGCAAGCGCGTTCGTTGCCGGGAGCGCACTCGATCACCGTGGGCAGCCGCTTGCCGCCGACGCCGTGCACGAAGGGCTCGGGAAACGAGCCGACCACGGCTGGAACGGAATCCGTCTGGTACCAGTCGTGCAGGTCCCACCAGATCCGGTCCCCCCGGTGCACGGCCGTGGTGGCGGCGCCCTGGGGTGCCTCCACGCCATTGACGTAATAGAACCAGTCGTGACCACTGGAGTCCCCGGCGGCGCCGTCGATCGACTGCACGAAGCCGCCGCCGTAGCGGGTGCTGACACGGAACCGGCGTTGCAGCATTCCCATCACCGTCTCCGAGCCCGGCACGCTGCCCTCGGAGATCTGGCGCAGGACGCGGTGGCCGAACCCTCGCGTGACCGTAACCGTGACGTTTCCCGTGCCGGGGCCGGGCCCGAGGCTGCACCCCGCCACGCCGGCCACCGTGAGCACGGCGGCCAGCGTGGCCAAGGCGGAAGCGACCGTGCGGCTCACCGGACCGGGATCACGTAAGACGGGAAGTCAACGGTGGGAACGGCGGCGAACAGCAGCTGCTGGCCCGGGTGGGGCTTGGTGGCGCAGACGCCCTGGCCGGCGTCAGGACGAGGGCGAGTGTCGCTCCGAGTAGAGCGCGTTGGAGGTGTTGCATTGAGGGCCACCCCTTTCCGCGAGGGCGTATGAGCTTGACGGTCGGAGGCTGGTCTCCTGGCTTCCGGTCCCTACCGGCCGCGCCTTCCCGGCGAGCTGTCGCTCACCAGTGGCGTCGTGCGGCCGGCGTCCCCGGTCACAGTGGCGGGTCCGCGCCGGAATCTCACCGGCTTCCCATTACCACCGACCCTGAACGGGTGAGACTGTAGCGCCTCCAGGGACGACGTAGAATCGAGCCTCGTACCATGACCGTCAACCTCACACGCATCTACACCCGCTTAGGGGACTCGGGGGAGACCCATCTCGGTGACATGAGCCGAGTGGCGAAAACCCACCCGAGGATCGAGGCCTACGGCACCGTCGACGAGCTGAACGCACAGATCGGCGTCGCGCTGACGCTCCCGGACATGCCCGCGCCCTACGCGCAGTGGCTGGCCAGGATCCAGAACGACCTGTTCGACGTCGGCGCCGACGTCGCAGCGCCCGAGGACTCCTCCGGGAAGGACCGGCTACGCGTACTGCCCCAGCAGACCGAGTGGCTCGAGCAGCGCTGCGACGAGGTCAACGCCACGCTGGCGCCACTGCGCTCCTTTGTCCTGCCCGGCGGGACCGCGGCGGCGGCGCACCTGCACGTGTGCCGGACCGTGTGCCGGCGCGCGGAGCGGCTGGCCATCGCCTGCGGCGATGAAGTCACCGCCGAGGTGGTGCGCTACCTCAACCGCCTCTCGGATCTGTTCTTCATCCTCAGCCGCGGGGCCAACGGCGACGAGGAGCCCCTGTGGCAGCCGGGGCGCTACCGGGACCAGAGCGGCGACTGAGCCCCGCTGCCGGCCGCCTCACCGGCGCAGCGCCAGCGTCAACCCGGTGGCCAGCGCCAGCGCCACCGCGGCGATGGCGGCGGCGGCGGCCACGAACACGTGGTGTAGGTGGGCGTAGGTGACGATCTCGTGCGGGCGGGCCAGCAGCACCACCACCCCGAGCGCCAGCGCCGCCAGCAGCGCCAGCCCCGGCGGCGCCAGCGCCTCGCGCAGCGACAGCCGCGCGCTGTCCTGCACGGCGCTGGCCGCCGGACGGCCACCCACCACCAGCACGGCCACGACACCCAGCAGGGTCCAGGTCGCCGCCACCAGGAAGCCGCCGAAGACGTCGCTGGGGTAGTGCCAGCCCAACGTCAGGAACGAGTAGCAGACGGCCACGGTGAACGCGGCCCCCGCGGCGGCCACGCGCGGTCGCATCCGCGCCGGAGCGGCCAGCACGCAGCACAGCGTCAGCGACATCACCGCGGTGGCGTGGCCGCTGGGCCACGAGGCCGGAGCGACGGGCATAACGCCGCCCAGCAGCGAGCTCGCGCGAGGGTGGGCCAGCAGCGGCTTGAGCAGATGGGTGGTGATGTTGGCCCCGAGCAGGATCGCGCAGATCGCGGTCGCGAGCCAGCCGCGGCGGCGCGCCAGCGCCACCACCACCGGGGCGGCCGCCAGGTAGACGTAGGGCTGCGGGTTGCAGAGGTGGGCGATGAAGGTGGCGATCGCATCGACGTGGGGGCGCCGGCTGAAGCCGCCGAAGTCCAGGAAGACCGACTGATCGGCACGTTCGAACACCCCGACGTGGAAGGCCAGGAACCAGGTCAGCGCCAGCAGCGCGACCCCGGCTCCCGCGCCGAGCAGCGCCAGTACTGCGCGTCTGGGCATGCGCTCGACTCTAACGAGCCCGGATCAGCGCAGGATCAACGGAGGGGGAACGGCCGGCTAAGCGCTCGCCGGGCGGCGGCTGACCCGCATCTCCGGCGCGACGCCGGTGCGCCGGACGTGGTCGTAGTGCTCGATGTCCTCGGGCGAGGCGACCTCCACCGAGACGTCGCCGGCCAGCTCGAAGCGGGCCGCCTCGTAGAGCAGCTCCTGGTAGCGCGGAGCGGCGGGCTGCCGGCCCTCGACGTCGAGATCGTGCGAGCCGCAGCGAAGCGTCCAGTGCTGGCCGCACACCAGCTTCTCGACGGTGAGCTTGATCGGAATCGTCTCGGTGGCCGACTCCCCCTCGGCGCCGGTGTCGACGCGCATCCGCGCGTGCGCGGACCACAGCGTCCGCGCCAGCCGATCGAGGTTGCGTCCGTACGGAGCAGGGACGATCGAGACCGGACCCCGGGAGCCGCGCTCGCCTCGCACCGCCCTGGCCACCGGCCCCACCAGCACGAACTCGACGCGGCTGGCCAGCAGCCAGCGCAGAACCGCGATCCAGCTCTCGTCGAGGTGCTCGAAGCCCTTGGAGGTGTTGGCCGGGCGGGGGTCGATCCGGGGGGGGCGGTGTCTGAGCAGCATGACCGTGGCTTTCGGCCCCGCCACGCGGATTCCTTCAACGCTCAGACCGGCAGTGCGTCCAGGCCCGCGAGCCTGCGCGTGACCCCCGGGGTGATCCGTGACAGGGCTCGCATCAGCTTCGCCTCTGGGGTGACCACGGCCAGCGCACGGTCCCGCGCGATCGCCTCCAGCACCTCGGTGGCGACCTGATCGGGGGTGAAGTTGCGCCGGGCGTAGAGCCGGGTGAGCCGATCGCTCAGGCGCTCCTGCTCGTCGGCCTGGCGGCCGACATATCGGGTGGTGCGGGTGATGTGGGTAGCGACGATGCCCGGACACAGCGCGCTGACCCCGATCCCGCTCGGCGCCAGCTCCGCGCGCAGGCACTCGCTGAGCATCAGCACCGCCGCCTTGGAGGTGGAGTAGGCCGGAAGGTCCTTGCTCGGCCAGAAGGCCGCGGCGGAGGCGGTGTTGACCACGTGCCCGCCCTTTCCGCCCTTCACCATCGCCTGACCGAACAGACGGCAGCCGTGTATCACCCCCATCAAGTTGATGTCCAGGATCCGACGCCACTCCTCCAGTCCGGTGTCCAGGAACGGCCCGGCCACGCCGATGCCGGCGTTGTTGACTACCACCGAGGGCACCCCGAGCTCTCGCAGCACCTGGTCGCGCAGCTGCTCCATGGCCTGGGGATCGGCGACGTCGCAGGTCACCGGCACCGCGTCACGGAGGGAGCCGGCGGCGTGCTGCGCCGCTTCGCCGTCACGGTCGACGAGCACCACGCGGGCACCGCGGGCGTCGAGTGCCCGGGCCACCGAGCGCCCGATCCCGCTGCCGGCGCCGGTGACGAGGGCCAGCCGGCCCCGGAGCTGGTGCAGGCCGCCCCCGCGGACCCAGGGCCGGGCACCCCGCGCGCGGGTCACATCCGGTTCCGCGGTGGTGCCCTGGCCCTCGATCTCGCTGGCGAAGTCGGCGATCCAGCCGGAGATCAGCTCCGGCTGGGCCCGCGGGGCCCAATGCGAACCGGCGACGATCCTCCGGCGCACTGAGGGCACGTAGCCCTCCACCGCCTCGTAGTAACCTGGCGGCACGAAGCGGTCACCGCTGGGCACGATCAGCTGGACGGGCAGCTTCGGCCGCGCCGGACGGTTGCCGGCGAAGCCCAGGAGGATGTTCCGGCGATAGAGGTTGGCACCGTGGATCCCGCCGCGCGTGAGTGTGTCCGCCGGGGTGGCGCCGGCGGTGGAGATTCGCTCCACCTGCCTCAGGTAGGCCTCCCATCCCCCGCGCCCGAGGACCCCTCGCCACACCAGCGTGGGAACTCCCGGGGTGCACAGGCCGACGATGTACCAGGAGTGCCGCAGCTGCGAAGCGGCGTGTAGGAGCCTGCCCTGGCGCAACTGCCGGCGCACCGCCGCGCGGACGTGGCCGAGCGCCGGTCCGGCGACTGCGGTGAAGGAGGCGATCCGCGGGGCCAGGTGTTCCGCACAGGCCAGCTCCCAGCCCTGAATCGCGCCCCAGTCGTGCCCCACGAGGTGGACCGGGCGCCGCAGGGAGACCGCGTCCAGCACCGCCGCCAGGTCGCCGCCCAGCCGCGTGAAGCCGCAGGCGCGGGGCCGCTGGGGGCGGTGGATTGCCCCGCTCCGCGGACGTCGTAGGCGACGACGTGGAATCGCTCGCGCAGCCGCTCCATCACCGGCAGCCACAGCTCCTTGGCGTCGGGGTAGCCGTGCACCAGCACGATCGTCGGCCGGTCGCCGTCGCCGGCCTCGATCAGCGATAGGGTGGCGCCCGGAGCGGTGATCGTGCGCTGGCGAAGCTCTGCCGCAGGGCTCATGAGCCCACCCTACTCACCGGCGGCGTCTCGATCACCACCCGGCACGGGCGGTGAGAGAGCAGGTAGGTGGCGGTCGGCCCCAGGGCGCGCTCGGAGGGCGGCGCATGGGCGGTCCCGAGGTAGATGATCTGCGCGTCGGTGCGCTTGGCCTCCTCGACGATCGCCGCACCGGGGCTGCGGGTGCGCAGCAGCCGCGTGTGCACCTTCAGGCCGGCCCTGCGCCCCGTCACCTTGGCACTCTCCAGCACGCTCAGGCCGAGGCGCTCCTCCTCCTCCAGCCCGGCGTCCAGCGAGAGCTGGTTGGGGACCCGCAGGACGTAGATGGCCTCCACCAGCCCGCCCTCGCCGATCAGCTTGGCCGCCGCCCGCAGCGCCGAGGCGTCGACATCGGTGCCGAAGATGGGGACCAGCGCCGAGCGGTAGTCAAGCTCGATGAAGTACGCCGGCCGCTCCCGGTGCGCTACCCGGTACACCCGGCGCGGGTCGAGCCCGTGCTGGCGGCGGTAGAAGAGGTAGCCCCCGATTCCCAGGACCATCCACGGCAGGCCCACCAGGCGCGCTTCCGAGTGCAGCGCCACCACCGAGATCCAGGCGGCAAAGGTTCCCAGGCCACCGAGGACCGCCATCACCGGGATCTCATAACCCCGGATGCGAACGTTGCCGGGCACCTTGTATGGGCGGATGCGATCTGGCTGCTTGACCCGGAGCGCGATCACCGCCACGTGGGCGGTGGTGAAGGACAGCATCGCCCCGAACGAGTACAGGTTGCCGAGTACCGAGGTCTGGCCGGGGATGAGCAGCAGGGCCGCGAGCACCGAGAAGAACACGAGCGTGAACCACGGCGTGCGGTAGCGCCGGTGCAGGCGGGCGAAGATGCCCGGGAGCTGCCGGTGCTCGGACAGCGACCACGACAGCCGGGAGATGCCGATCAGGCCGGCGTTGGTGGCCACGAACAGGATCGTCGAGGCCAGGATCCCCACGTAGTCTTTGAGCAGGGTCCCGGCTGTGCCCTGGATCCCAAAGCTCTGGACGATCCCGAGCACGGGATCGTCCTGGTAGGTGGTGCCGAGCTGGGTGGCGAAGTGGCCGTGGTGCTCCACCACGGGCAGTGCCGAGAGCGCCACCACCGACATGCCGGCGTAGACCGCCAGCACTGCCACCACCACGAGATTGACCGCCCTGGGGACCTGCTTGTCGGGCTCGGTGGCCTCCTCGGCCATGTTGGAGATGGTCTCGATGCCGGTATAGGCGAGCATCGCGATCGAGAGGGCGAAGATCAGCTGGGAGTAGCTGGGGGCCGTGCCCAGGTGCACCTGATGCGCGAGGCGCGAGGGGTTCAGCACCAGGAACGCTCCGACGATCACCAGTACTACCTGGGTGGCGAGGTCGACGCAGGCGAGGATGAAGTTGACCTTGGAGGACTCCCCCAAGCCTCGGATGTTCAGACCTGCGAGCAGCGCGATGACGATTACCCCACCGACGATGTCCCCGGGGTTGTGCAGCAGCGAGGGGAAGAACGCGCCCAGGTAGTGCGGCACCGAGAATGCCGACAACGCGACCGTGAGAATGTAGTCGAGCGTCAGCGCCCAGCCGGCGATAAAGGAGACGACCTCGTTGAACGAGTGGCGGGCGAAGGACGATGCGCCGCCCGCTTCGGGAAACATCGTCGCCCCCTCGGCGTAGCTCTTGGCCGTGATCGCGAACAGGGCGCCGGCCACCAGGAACACCACCGGAGTCAGCCCCAGTGCGTGTACCGCCACCAGCCCGAGGGCGTAGTAGATGGAGGAGCCGACGTTGCCGTAGGCGGCGGCGAACATCCCGCCCACCCCGATGCTGCGCCGCAGGCCGTGGGTCTCGATCCGTGCCACCGTCCGCGACCCTACGAACGGTGGTGTCAAGGAACCGCTAAAGATCCGCCCGCGGGCGTAGAGATCCCGTTAACGGGTCCCGAGCAGCAGCGATGGCTGCCGCGGCTCAGGCCGAGGGATCTCGCAGGCGGTATCCCACCCCCGGCTCGGTGATCAGGTAGTGAGGCCGAGACGCGTCGGCCTCGAGCTTGGAGCGGATGTGCGCAACGTGGACCCGCAGGTAATGGGTCTCGGCTCCGTACTCCGGACCCCACACCTCCTGGAGCAGTTGCCGGTGGGTTACGAGCCGGCCGTGATGGCGAGCCAGCGCGCGCACCAGCTCGAATTCGATCGGCGTCAGGTGAACTGCCTCGCCGTTTCGCTCCACCCGACGATCGGCGAGGTCGATGACGATGTCCCCCAGCTCCAGGCGGGGGCTGCCCGCCACCTCCCCGGAGCGCCGCAGGACCACCCGCAGGCGGGCCAGTAGCTCGTCGGTGCCAAAGGGCTTGGTGATGTAGTCGTCGGCGCCGGCATCCAGCGCCCGGACCTTCTCGCGCTCATCCCCGACGGCCGAGAGGACGACGATCGGGAGCCTGCTCCAGCGCCTCACCTCCTGGCACAGTTCGACCCCCTGCCCGTCGGGGAGCACGAGATCGAGCACCAGGGCGTCCGGCGGCCGAGCCGCCAGCGCCGCGACGGCCTCCGCCTTGCTGGCGGCAGCCTCCACTGTGTACCCGGCGGTGCGCAGGATGACCTTCAAGCCGCGCACGATCTGCGGCTCGTCGTCGACGACGAGCACTCGGGCAGAGCTCACTGCGCCGGCTCCGGCTCGGGCTCGGGCTCGGGCTCGGGCTGGGGCACGAGCGGAAACGACACCGCGAAGGCCGTCCCCCGCGGCACGCCGGACTGCAGCACGATCTGACCGCCGTTGGCCTCGACGAACCCCCGACAGATCGCCAGGCCGAGGCCGGCACCCGGGCCCTCCTGCCCGCGCACGCGGAAGAAGGGCTCGAACACTCGCGCGCGCTGCTGGCTCGGGATCCCCGGACCCTGGTCGATCACCCGGACGGTGACCCGGCCGGACCCGGCGCCGGCGCTGACTCGCACCGGGACACCCCGTGGCGAGAACCTGAACGCATTCGCGATCAAGTTGGAGAACACCCGCTCCAGATGTGCAGCATCAGCTCGAATCAGCGGCAGGTCCGCCGCCAGTGCAAACTCGATCGGATGCTCGCTGCGAACCTGGGCCGCCGCCGAGGTGACCGCGTCGCGCAGGTCGCACCAGTCGTCCCGAGGCTCCACCGCCCCCGCCTCTATCCGGGAGACGTCGAGCAGATCGTCTACCAGGCCCGCCAGCCTCGCCGCCTCGACGTCGATCACCTCGATCAGATCCCGGCGCTCGGCGGGCGTGATCGCCGGCGAGCGGAGTGCCGACCCTGCCGTGGTGATGGCCGTGAGCGGCGTGCGCAGATCGTGGGAGATGGCATGCAGGATCGCGGTGCGGGCGACTCCGGCTCGCTGCACCGCCTCGGTCTCCGCCGCCTGATCGGCCAGGCGCCCCCGCTCGATCGCGACGTCTATCAAACGAGCCAGGGGCTCCGCGATGCGCTTCAGATCATCGGTCTCCCATGAGGTGTCCCGGTTGACGTAGAGCCAAGCGCCACCTGAGCGCGCCGGCAACGGCAACGCGATCTCCTCCGGGGCCGGTGCGGGTACCCGCTCCAGCGCCACGCGGGTCCCGGCGTCGATCGCAGCCCGTGCGAGTCGACCGCTCCGCGCGTCGAGCTGGGTGGCCAGGTCGGTGCCGGCGAGGATCGCCGACGCGGTCTCAGCGAGCAGCTTTGCCTCCCGCTCTCGCTTGGCCGCCAGCACCGCCCGGCTCTCGGCCTCCGCCGCCTGCTGGCGGCCCGTCGCCGCCAGGCGTCCGACGGCCACGGCGGCGATCAGCAGCACGGCCAGCTCCACCACATCTTGGGGGTGGGCCACCGTCAGCTGGTGACGCGGGACGATGAACAGGTAGTTCAGCGTGAGCATGCACACGAGCGCCGTCACCATCGCCTCCAGCTGCCCTCGGCGGATGGCCGCAGCCAGCACCGCCAGCAGGTACAGAACCCCCAGGCCAGCCGCGGGGGCGGTCGACTGCAGCAGCGCGATCACCGCGGTGGCGGCGGCGATCTCCAGCACCATCTCGCCCCCCGCCGCCACCAGCTCCCGGCGACTGCGCGGACGCAGCCTGAACGGCTTCCGGGAGAGGCCGAGCACGGGCATGAACCTACGCTGCCGGTACGCCACGGCGCGGTGGCGCCACCGCGCCGGCCTCGACGAGCACGCGACACGGGCGCTCTCGGAGAACGGTCTCCAGCGCCCGGCCGAAGCCGCTCCCTGAGCGCGACAGCGGCATCACGATCGCTCCCGCGCGCACGTCCTTCGCCTCATCCACGATCCGGCGCCCGGCCTGGCCCGCCCGGACCTTCTCCACGTGGCCGCTGACGCGCCGTCCCGCCTGGACCTTCGCCTCGTCTATCACTGACACCGCCTGCGCCTCCTGCTCGGGGAGGGAGGCGTCGATCGGGCTGCTCGCCGGCACCGTTATCGTGACCAGCACATGGATCCCACGACGCCGCCGGGCGGCCATCCGCGCTGCGGTTGCCATCACCTCGGGGAAGTAACCGCGCTCGTCGAAGGCCACCAGCACGGAGTCGTACTCGGCCTCGGTGTCGACCGCCGGGCGCGCGATCGCCACCCGGGTGGTGGTGGTCAGGTCCAGACCCTGCCCGCGGCGGTAGGCGATGTACACGCACACGCCGACGGTCAGCCAACCCACCCCCGCGATGGCCACCACCACGTGCAGCACCGTGACCGTGACAAAGGCCAGGAACGTGCCCAGACCGCCGGCCACGGCGAACAGTGGCAACCGGCGGCCGCGCACGGACAGGGTGCCGGGCCCGCGGTAGGGACGCCGGTGATCCGGATCGATCAGCCGCAGGCGGATGACGGCCGCGTGCGCGATCGTGAACGACAGCATCGCCCCGAACGCGTACATGTTCCCGAGGAAGTCGGCCTGCCCAGGAATCAGCGTCAGGCAGGCGATGCCCCCGAAGATCAGGATTCCGATCCAGGGTGTCCGGAACCGGGGGTGCAGCTGGCGCAGCCCGTCAGGGAGCTGGCGGTGAAGGCCCATCGAGTAGACGAGCCGGGAGACTCCGATGATTCCGGCGTTGGTGGCGATGAAGAGGATCGTGGCTGCCAGCAGACCAACGTAGATCTCGCCGGCGTGCTGGAACGCCCCCAGGTGGAGGTGCTTGACGATCCCCAGGACCGGATCCCCGGCGAAGCCGCCTTGATTCTCAGCCACGCCGAGCAGCGTCTGGCAGCGGCCGGCGTGGCAGCGAACGGGGAGGGCCGAGAGCGCCACCGCCGGGAGGGCGGCGTAGATGGCAAAGACAGCGATCACCACGCGGTTGATCGCCGCCGGGATCGTCCGTGACTCGTCCTTGGCCTCCTCGGCCATGTTGGAGATCGTCTCGATCCCGGTGTAGGCGATCATCCCCACCGGGATCGCGATGAGAAAGTCCTTCCAGTGCGGGACCGTGCCCAGATGAACGTTGGCGATCAGCGTGTGCGGGGAAAGTACGAGCACCCCCCCGACCACCACCAGCAGGAGCTGGGTGGAGAAGTCGGTGATGGCGAGAGCGATATTCAGCGCTGCCGCCTCGGCCACGCCGACGACGTTGACCGCGCTCAGCAGCGCCACCACCGCGATGCCGAAGATGATGTCTCCCGGCGAGGTCTTCAGGAACGGCCAGAACAGGCCCCCGACGTAGTGCGGCACGAAGAAGGCTGAGATCGCGATCGTGATCACGTAGTTGAGCATCTGGCCCCAGGCGGCGAAGAACGACCAGAACTCGTTGAAGGCGTGCCGCGCAAAGCTGGAGGATCCGCCGGCTTCGGGGTACATCGCGGTGGCCTCGGAGTAGGTGGCGGCGGTGAGGTAGAAGATCACCCCGGTGAGGATGAAGACCACCGGGGTGAGGCCCAGCGCGAACGAGGCCACCAGCCCCAGCGCGTAGTAGATAGAGGAGCCGACGTTCCCGTAGGCGGTGGAGAACAGCGCATTGACCCCCAGCACGCGTTGCAGACCGGGGAGCTGGCGGCGGGCCATCAGCTGCGCCCCTCGCGGAGGGAGGCCGCCTCCGCCGCCGACTCGCTGACCTCCACGGCTGACTCCTCCGGCTCGCGGGCCGGCGTGGCGTGCTCGCGCTCGAACCTGGCCCTCCAGTCTGCCGGCGGCGCGGTGAGGATGACCCGGCAGGGCGCCTTGTTGATCACGTACTTGGTGATGTCGCCGACGTAGTTCTCCAGCGGCCCCGACCCGCCCAGGAGCCCCCCGCCCCGCACTCTGGAGGGCTCCTCCGCCGCCAGCACGATCGCCTCCACCCCGCGACGGCGGGCCTCTCCCACGATCGCCTGGCCGACACGCCGGGTCCGGACGATCGCGGTCGCCACCTCCACCCCCTCGTACTCCTCGCCGACCGCCTTGGCCCGCGCCAGAGCCTCGCGCGCTCGCTGCACCTGGGAGTCCGGAAGGGGGGCGTCGAGCGGGAGCGACAGCGGCATCTCGAACATCCAGATCGCCTCGATGACGGCCCCGTCCTCGACCAGGTCGTCGCGAGTCTCCCCGGCCAGCCGGCCCGCCGTCTGGACGATGTCGTCGTCGAGTGCCGTGCCGAAGATGGGAACCAGGATCGAGCCGAACTCGGCCTTCGCCGACTCGTGCCGCAGGGCACGCTCCGGGATCGTCACCCGCTTGAGCAGCGGCTTGTCCTGCACCTTGCGATAGGTGACGTAGAGCGCCAGTCCGACCATCAGCCAACCCAGGCCGACGTAGCGCGCGCCGCTGTGGGAGATGGTGACCGAGACCAGTCCGGCTGCGGCCAGCAGGGCGCCGAGCACCGCCGGAAGCGGAACCGGGACGCCCCGGACGGTCACCGACAGCGGGATCCGGTAGGGGCGCTCCCGGTCGGGCTCGCGGAAGCGCAACACGATCACGGACACGTGGGCGATGGTGAACGCCAGCAGCGCTCCGAAGGCGTAGATCCCGACCAGGAGCTCCGGGTCGGCGGGCAGAACCAGCGCGGCGGCCACCAGCGCGGCCGCGATTATGACCACGAATGGCGTGCCCCAGCGGGAGCTGAGGCGACCGACGCCGCTGGGAATCTGCCGGTTGGTGGCCAGCGAGTAGCCGACACGGGACACACCCAGCATCGCTGACCCCGCAGCCGCCGCCAGACCCAGCGCGCCGCCTACTCCCACCGCGTACTCCAGCGCCTTCGCCAGCCAGTGGGGATGGAAGGCCTCCACCACCCCCAGCACCGGCGCCTGCAGATGGCGCTGCCCGAGGTCGCTGAGGTCATGGTGGACGGGCAGGGCGGAAACCGCCACGAACGCGATCCCGACATAGATGAGCACGATCACCGCCGACCCCGAGACCACGAGCCGCTTGACCTGGTGTGCGCTGACGTTCACTTCTCCGGCGATCGAAGCGGCAGCCTCCAGTCCCGTAAACGCGATCACGCCGATCGGTAGCGCAAAGGCCAGGCTCGACCACGTCGGGGCGCTGCCGAGATGGATCGTGTCCAGCAGCCGATGCGGGTGGAAGGCCAGCGCCAGCCCCAGCACGATCACCACCGCCTGGAGCACGAGATCGGCCGCGGTGATGAGCACCCGCCGTCGCAGGCGCCCGCTTCCGACGCCGATCAGGTTGTCGTAGGCGACGAAGGCGATTACCCCGAACGCCACCGCGATCTGCAGGCCGCCACGGCCCAGCGGCGCCCAGAACGCACCGAGGTAGGCGGGGACCGTCAGCGCCGTGACCGCCAGCAGGATCGTGTAGTCGAGCACGATCGCCCAGCCGGCCACGAAGCTCACGAGCTCGTTGAAGGCATAGCGCGCCAGCACCGCCGAGCCGCCGCGCTCCTGGTGCAGCGAGGCCCCCTCCGCGTAGGTCATGGCGCTAAGCAGGAAGAAGATCCCGCCGGCCAGGAACACCAGGGGGGTCAGCCCACCGGCGCGGTGGGCCACGACCCCCAACGCGAAGTACACCGAGCTCACCGAGGTCGTGTACACGACCGCGAACAGGGCACGGGAGCTGAAGGGCCGGTCGTTCAAACGCGCGCGGTCCGCTCAGCCTCGGCGCTGCAGGTACAACCGGGCCATCCCGGCCGCCATGAACAGAACCCCCAGCAGGATGCCGGTGGTGAGCGCTCCACCGCCCGCAAGCACTGTGCGCACGAGCAGCGCGATCCCGATCACGATCATGAGCACCGACATCACCCGGGTGAAGTTGCGGTGCAGTTGGCGGGAAGGGGGTGGCGACACGCTGCCGCGAAGATTAGGTGAGCCGCTGGGTGAGGCGCGCAGACCGGGCCACCCCGCCCGGTCTGCGCAGCTCGTGCCGTCTAGGAGCCTGTCGTAGAAGTGGTTGTGGGGATCGCACCGAGCGCGGTCAGGCAGGCGCGGATGATGGTGAGGTGGGTCGTGATCTTGGCGTGGTGGGCTTGATCTGCGCCGTGGTCGGTGTTCTCGGCCGCCGGGGGCCGGTTGATCAGCCTTTTGAGGTTGATCGCGGTCGCTGCGAGCAGCAACTGCACTTGTAACTTGCGGGTTCCGCGACAGCGTGCACGGTCGATGCCGTGGCGTTTGAGCTCGCTGATGGCGCCTTCGCCATGGGTGATCCGGTCGATCGCCGCGCTCACCCCGACCGGCGTTCGGCAGCGTTGGCGGGCGGCCTGCCCGTTCTCGCGTTTGAGCATGTTGGGCTGCGGCGGGATGTACGCGGTGATCCCCCGGCCGGCAAGGTCGGTATAGACGGCGTCTGAGGCGTAGCCCGCGTCGGCGACCAGCTCCGCGACGTGATGACGTAGCCACTTCGCGCGGTCGATGATGACTGGGAGGCTGTCGGCCTCATGCCCGGTCGCCGGCTCGGCGTTGACCGCGACGATCACCCGGTGCTTGGGGTCGGTCGCGACCTGCGCGCGATGCACCAAATGCGGGCGATGCCCCGGCTTGTAACGCAACTTCGCGTCCGGATCGGTCCGCGACACCGCGGTCGCGTTAGACGCCTTGCGCTTCGGGGTCGGACCCGTTCGCCGCTCAGCCAGCGCCAGCCACGACCGATCAGGCTGTGCCTCATCACCGGCCGCAGGGTGGGTCTCGCGGTCCCCATCGATCACCTCCAGCTCGGCACGCAGACTCTTCAGCGCGGCGTCCGCCTCGACGTGCGTGGCATCGACGATCAACCGTGTTCCGTCCAGCAGGCCAGCCTCTCGGCAGGACGCGAGCACCTGCGTGAACAGCTGCTCAAACACCGACGAGTTCGCGAACCGCACACACTGCGCATAGCTGAACGTCGCGTGATGCGGCAGCGCCTCGGTCAACCCGTAGCCAACAAACCGCCGGACCGCGAGATCGACCTTCGCGACCCGCAGCGTCTCGCGCATCGACCCAGTCCCACGGATCGCGGCGACCAAGAACACCTTCACCAACACGACCGGGTCCACACCCGGCCGCCCGAAATCCGAATAAAACGGGCGGGCGGTCTCCCGAACCAGCTCCCACGACACCAGCCGCTCGATCCGCCGCAGCACGTCATCCTCACCAACCAGCTCATCCAGACAGACCATCTGCACCTGCCTGGTCTCCTCACCCGACCGAATCGCTATAGCCATCCCGCAATAGTCTTAAACCCGCCAGACGGAACCCGACTTCTTTGACAGGCTCCTAGAGCAGGCCGTTGGCGGCCAGGAACTGGTGGGCCACCTGCGCCGGGGGCTGCTGCTGCAGCGCCACCGCGGCGTTCATCTTGATGATCGCCGGCAGCGTCAGCAGCGCGCTGACCTTGTTGATCGTCTGGGCGAAGGCCGGACCCTCGGCCTTGACCAGGCTCTGCTTGAGCACCATCGCCACGTTCTCGAAGCCGAACAGCTTCTTGGTGTCCTCCAGCACGGTGTACTTGCCGCCCTGGAGCTGCGGGTCGGAGGTGAAGACCGTGGCCACATCGACCTGCCCGCTGTCCAGCGCCTTGTAGTTGAGGCCTTCGGCCAGCGGCGTGAACGACAGGTTGTTCAGACCGTAGACCTGCTGGAGGCCGAGCAGCCCGAGGTGTCGCGTACGGTTCTCCGCCGGGCCGCCGAACTTAACCGGGCCCGCGCCCTTGAGGTCCGCGTAGCTCTTCAGGTGGTGCTTCTGCGCGTAGGCTTTCAGCGTGGCGAGTCCGTCGGCGTCGTAGAAGGGGGTCTGCTGCAGCAGCACGAAACCCTGCTTCTTCACGAATGCGTCGGCCAGCTTGTAGGTCTCCTGCGCGCTCGCCGGCTGCGTGTTGTCGCCCGCGATCGTGGACAGCAGCGTTCCGGTGTACTCCGGGTATAGGTCGATCTGACCGCTCTGGAGCGCCTTGTAGATGATCTCCGAGCTGCCGATGTTGCCCTTCAGCGTGACCTTGTAGCCCTTGGCCTCCAGCGCCTGCTGGTAGAGCGCTCCGAGCAGGAACTCCTCCGAGAAGTTCTTGTCGCCCAGCGTCACCGGCGGCTTCCCGACCCCGGGGCCGCTCTTGGCCGGCGTACCGGCCGAGATCGACGCGCCCGCAGACGACGAGCCGGAGCTGCTGGACGAGCTGCCGCACGCCGCCAGCAGCAGCACCGCCGCGAGCATCAGCCCCGCCGCCGCCAATCGCTTGCACTGACCTACTCTCATGGTTCCTCCTCCTTCGGTGTTTGCACGATGCCCCGCCGCGGCGGGGGTCCTAAGCCTCTGCCCCCACCGGCACGAGCGCCGCCGACGCGTCCCCTCCCCCGGCGGCCTTCACCCCCTTGGGGGTCAGCACCCGCTGCACCCCGGCCAGCGTGAACTCCACCGCCAGCGCCAGCGCCGCGATCACGATCGCCGCCCCGAGGACGCCCGAGAGGTGGTAGCTCGCCTCGTTGTTGATGATGTCCCCCAGGCTGCCACTGAAGCCGGTCAGCGACGCGATCGTGGTGGTGGAGACCACGAACAGCGCAGCGGTGCGAATCCCGGCGAAGATCAGTGGCACCCCCAGCGGCAGCTCCACGTGCCGAAGGACCTGCCATTCGGTCAGGCCCATGCCGCGCGCGGAGTCGACGATGTCCCGGTCGACGCCGTCGATCGCCACGTAGGCGTTGGTGATCACCGGTGGGACCGCCAGCACCACGAGCGCCAGCTCGACGTTGCTCAGCCCCACGCCGAGGAACGCCACCCCGATCGCCAGCACCGCCAGGCTCGGCAGCGAGCGCCACACGTTGCCCAGGTTGATGGCCACGAACGAGCCGCGATGGATGTGGCCCAGCCACAGCCCGATCGGCAGCGCGATCACCAGTGCCAGCCCGATCCCGATGCCGGCGATCTTCAACGTCTGCAGGGTCAGGCTCAGGAGCGTCGGCACCGACACGCCGGGGATCTGGCCGTTGTCACCGATGAACTTCAGCGCCTGGCCGAACAGCGAGGCGCTCACCAGCATCACGGCCATCACGCCGCCCTGCTCCTGGCCCACGGCGTGACCAGCCGCTGCGCCACCACCAGCAGCCCGTCCGCCGCCAGCGCCAGCGCCACCGCCATCGCCCCGGCGGCAATGAGCTCGGTCTTGAACACCGCGTCGTTGATGGCCGACAGAATCGGCACGCCCAAGCCCTCGTTGTCCACCACCACGGCCACCGTGGCCAGCGGGATCTCCACGCGCAACAGCGACTGCAGCGGCTTCATCCCCATCCCCTGGGCCGCCTCGCGCACCTCACCGGGGACCTCGCGGAGGCCGGTGAGCGTGTTGCGGAACATGATCAGGAGCGTGTAGGAGATCAGCGCCACTAGGGCGGTGGTGCGGGACAGGCCGAAGCCGGGCACCGGCGTCAGCAGCTCGAACAGCGCCAGCGAGGGGATCGTGTACAGGATCGAGGTCACCACGAGCACCGGCCGTTCCACCCATCGGCGCCGGTAGGCAAGCAGCGCCGCCACCGTAGAGATCACAAACCCGAACGCGACCGAGATCACGGTCAGCACCACGTGCTGGCGCAATGCCGGCCAGAGCACCGTGCCCCAGTTCTGCGACACCCAGTCCGAACAGAACAGGTGGTTGGCCACCTCGCAGGCGTGCGCCTGCGCGCCACCGCCGAAGGACGGGATCACAGGCCCGCTGGCTGCCAGCGGCAGGATCACTTCTGCGGGGGGTGCTCGTGCAGCGAGCCGTTGCCCAGCAGCCCACCCAGCAACTCCAGCGTCACCGTGCCCGCCGGGCTGCCGTCCTCGTCGGCCACCGCCAGCGGCGCGCCGCCGTGGGCCAGCAGGATCGACAGCGCGTCCCGCACCGAGGTGTGGAGGCCCACCGGCTCGCCGTGGTGGCCGTTGGGTGCCAGCAGCTCGACGTCGGCCAGCGTGGAGAGTCCGAGCCGCTTGAGCGCGCGATCGGCGCCGACGAACTCGGCCACGAAATCATCCTTGGGGTTGGTGAGGATCGCCTTCGGCGTGTCGTACTGGGCGAGCTTGCCGCCCTCGCGCAGGATTGCGATCTTGTCACCCATCTTGATGGCCTCGTCGATGTCGTGGGTGACGAACACCACCGTCTTGCGGACACGCTCCTGCAGCCGGAGGAACTCGTCCTGGAGGCGGGCGCGGTTGATGGGGTCGATCGCGCCGAAGGGCTCGTCCATCAGCATCAACGGCGGATCGGCGGCCAGCGCACGCGCCACTCCCACCCGCTGGCGCTGTCCACCGGACAGGTGGGCGGGGTAGCGGGGAGCGATCTCCTCGGGGTCCATCCCGATCAGCTCCAGCAGCTCGTTCACGCGCTCGCCCGTCCGCTGGCGCTCCCAGCCCAGCAGGCGGGGCACGGTGGCGATGTTGTCTGCCACTGTCTGGTGCGGGAACAGCCCGATCTGCTGGATCACGTAGCCGATCTCGCGGCGCAGCTCGTTGGGCGGGCGCGACAGCACGCTCTCGCCGCCCAACAAGATGTCGCCGCCCGAGAGGGCGATCATCCGGTTGATGAGGCGCATCGCGGTGGTCTTGCCCGACCCCGACGGCCCGACCAGCACGCACACCTCCCCGGCTTCGACGTTCAGGCTCAAGCCGTCGATGGCCGGATCCCGCGCGCCCGCGTAGCGCTTGGAAACATCCCGCAGCTCCAGTGTCGCCGCCTGCGGGAACGCAGACAGCCCCTCGTCTTGGGCAGTGTTGGGAGTGTTCACGCGAAGACCCGGGCCGGTTGGGGTGCAGGTTACCCGTTCTGGGGGACGGACGGTTGGCGCCAGACTCCTCCCCGAACCTGGCCGGAAGGTCCCCACCCCGGTGCGGCGGCGGGGGCCCGAGCGCGGCGAAGCCCCGGAAACCGTGGCTAGGATCGACCATCGTGTCCGTCACCGACCCCCGCCTGCCGTCCCGGCGCCGCCGGCTGCTGCTGATGCTGATGCTGGCCGGGTCCACAGCGAACCAAATCGGGCGGCGCCGCTTGTTCCAGATCGGCCCGATCACCAACACCGCGGTATCGGGGATGCCCTCGGCGCAGGCGGGCGTGGCGGCCGCGGTGGCCCGGGGCGCGGTCTCGGCCTAGGAGCCTCGACGTGGACGCGCCGACCTTCACCGACCTAGTGGGCCCGCCGGCAGGGGCGCGGCTGTACGCGCTGCCGATGCGGCCCGGACTGGCCGACTGCGCTCCCAGCGGACGGATCCGCCTGGACGCGTTAGCGCGCTGGCTCCAGGACGTGGCCTATGCCGACGTCGAGGACGCCGGCGTGGCCGAGGGTGCCTACTGGGTCGTGCGCCGGACGCGAATCGTCGTAGGGCGCTGGCCGCGCTTCGCCGAGCGCTTCACCGTCAGCACGTTCTGCAGCGGGCTGGGCCGGATGTGGGCCGAGCGGCGCACCGTCATCGCCGCATCCGGGGCGTCAGCAACGGAGGATCCGGCGGCGGAGTCGGTGGCGCTGTGGGTCCATCTGGACCCCGCCAGCCGGCGCCCGGTCCCCTTTTCCCCCGAGGAGTTGGAGACCTACGGAGCCGCTGCCGCCGCGCGACGCGTGAGCGCACGGTTGCGCCACCCCCCACCGGAGTCCGGCGCGCTCCGGCGCACCTGGACCTTCCGCGCCACCGAGTGCGACATCGCCGAGCACGTCAACAACGCCGCCTACTGGCAGCCGCTGGAGGAGGAGCTGCTGGAGTCACCCGGTGAGCCGTCGGGGATGGACGCGGAGATGGAGTTCCGCGCCGGGGCCCAGCCGGGAGAGAAGCTGGTGCTCGGCGACGGAGACCTGCGCTGGATCACCGATCCCGCCGGCGAGGTACACGCGTCCGTGATGATGGCCTCGCCGCCGCCGGCGGCGTGTCAGGTTCCGGCTCCGAGCCTGCGGATCAGCACGCGGAAGCGGCCGAAGGCCGGCTTGGGCGAGTAGTCGGCGCGGAGCAGCCCGTCGGTGGTGAAGAGGGGGGCGCCGCACCCGGCGAGGGCGCGATCGAGTCACGCAGGTTGAACCAGCGCAGGTCAGTGATGCCGAACGTCCCACTGAGGGCGGCGGCGGCACGCACCAGCTCGCTCAGAGCCGCGGCCTGCTGAGATGCGCTCAGCTTTCCGGTGGGCACCCCGGCCTCGGTGACCAGATCGGTACTCCGGGGCCGATCCCGGCCCGCGGGGCCAGGCAGCGGCGTACCACCCCGGCGGCCTGCGCCAGCGCGGCGCGATAGCCCCCGGGCGCCACCGCCGAGGGGAAGATCGTGCCGGGGTAGAAGTCGAGGCCGACGAACCCCAGTGCGCGGCGGAAGCGGATCCCTCCGAGCGTTCGCAGGCGGGCGAAGAAGGCGGCGTCGGAGGCAGGGCCGAAGCGGTAGGCGTAGGTGAAGCCGAAGCGCAGACGGCTCAGGTGGTCACGCAGCGCTTGGTCGTGCGCGGCCTCCACCCCTTCGATCAGGGCCTTCTCGGCCGCAGGATAGGCGCCATCGGAGGTGTTCGGCGAGAACGCGACGTTGACCTCGTTGGTGATCGTCATCGCGATCACGTGCGGGTTGGCACCGAGCACGTCGACCACCCGGCGCACGTATCGCGTCCACGCAGTCAGGTTGCCCGCTTGCTCCGGGGAGGGGTGGTAGCGCACCTGGATCTCGACGTCCAGGCCAGCGCGGCCATAGGCGGCGGAGCGGCGGCGGAACCGGGCGATTCCAGCGGCTCCGTCGGAGAGGAACAGCCGGTTCAGCCGCACCACCAGTGCCTTGCGCGGCACCCGCAGGCGCAGCACGGCGGCCAAGTCACGGGTCGGGTCGTCGGGGACCGCTCGCAACTGCGCTCCGCCGGCGGTTCCCGCCAGGCCGGGGTCGATCCCGAACCGCAGTGGCACTGCCCGCCTGGGGGGAGCGTGGAGGTAGTTGTGCAGGCACAAGGGGTCAGCGGCGCTGGAGGCGGTCGTGCGGCTGCCGGATGTCGCCGCGCCGGTGCTCGCCGCCTGCCCTGGCGCGGCGGCGAGGGCAACCAGCGCCATCGCCGCGAGGATCCAGCGCGCCTGAACCTAACTCCCACGAGCCGATCCTATCCCGGGCCGCCGCGCGTTAGCCTGTCGGCGATGCGAACGCTGAGACGAGTTACGATGCTGCTCCTGGCCGTTCTGGCGCTGGCGCTCCCGGCGCTGGCTGCCACGGGCTGCGGCTCGGGCGGGCACTACCTCGGCGGCGTTGCCGCCCACCACCTGGCCAACCACTTCGCCCGCAGCACCACCGCGCGGCGACGGGTCAACAAGGTCTTCTGCCTCTACCACGGCCACCGCGTGCTGGTTGACCTGCATACGCACCATCTGTTCGCCGCCGGCCTGAACGCCATCTCCGCCTTCCACGCCTGCCGCGGCGGCTTCGGGCACCGCCGCTGACCCCGGGGCGCCTGCGGCGCCGTTCAGGCCGCGGCGGGGCGAAGCGCTTCCAGCTCCCGGCTGGCCGCCAGCTCTGAGAGCGCCTTGCGCTCCAGCCGGCGCACGGCATCCTGGGAGATGCCCAGCCGCCGGCCCGTCTCGGTCAGCGGGGTGGGATCACCGCCGCCGACGCCATAGCGCAGCTTGACGACCTCACGCTCGCGCTCGGGCAGCCGCTCCAGCGCCCGGCTGAGCGCGTCGACCCGCAGGGCGATGTCGACCTCCTCCTCAGGGCCACGATCCACGCTGGGCAGCAGCGCCCCCAGCGTGGTCTCGTCCTCCTCGCCCACCGGCCGGTCGAGACTCGTTACCACGCGTGCCGCCGCCAGCGTCTCACGCACCTCGGCCACGGTCAGCTCAGAGGCTACGGCGATCTCCTCCTCGGTGGGCTCACGCCCCAGGCGCGTGGCCAGGTCCCGTCCCGCCCGTGCGATCCGGCGCTCGCGCTGGCCCAGGTGGACCGGTATCCGGATTGTCCGGGCGCGGTTGTCGAGCGCCCGCTGGATCGCCTGGCGAACCCAGAACGTGGCGTAGGTAGAGAACTTGAAGCCCTTGCGGTAGTCGAACTTCTCCGCGGCGCGGATCAGCCCCAGGATGCCCTCCTGGATCAGGTCGAGCAGCGGGAGCTCGTGGCCCTGGTACTTGCGCGCATTGGAGATCACCAGGCGGAGGTTGGAGTTGACCAGTCGCTCCTTGGCGGCGAGATCGCCGCGCTCGATTCGCTGCGCCAGCTCCACCTCCTCCTCCTTGCTGAGCAGCGGATGGCGCCGTACCTCCTGCAGGAACAGCGCCATGGCATCGGTCGTACGCAGCGCCAGATCGTCGTTGAGATAGGTCGTGCGCTCGACCTGACCGCGGCCGCAGTCGTCGCGGACCTCCAGACCGCGCTGCTCCAGCAGGTCCTGAAGCAGGTGAGCCTCCTCGTCGTCGAACTCCGCGCTCTGCACCGCCTCGCTCATCTCGGAGAGCTCGACGCAGCGAGCACCGCGCGCTTCGCTGCGAGCGGCGAGCTCCTCGGCAAGATCGGACACGCCGTCGCGTGATCGGGCAGAATCCAGCTCCCTGTCCATGAGGTCCTCTCTACCCGCTGAGGACGGGATCGGCACAAATTGACCTCTCCTCCCCCCAACCAGGTGAACGACTTCGACTCGCTCTACGTGCACGGCTTCGCCCGTGTCGCTGCCGCCGTTCCCAGGCTCAAGGTGGCGGAGCCGGCCTACAACGCCGCCCGTACGATCGAGCTCGCTCAGCACGGATCCGAGCAGAACGCGGCGCTGGTGGCCTTTCCCGAGCTGGGGCTGTCGGCGTATTCGGTGGAAGACCTCTTCCACCAGCAGGCGTTGCTCGACGCCGTCGCCGACGCCATCGGGGATCTGACTACGGCCAGCGCCGACCTTCGCCCGGTGATCGTCGTGGGGGCCCCGCTCATGATCGGGGCCGCCCTCTTCAACACCGCGGTCGTGATCCACCGCGGCCGGATCCTCGGGATCGTGCCCAAGAGCTACCTGCCCGAATACCGCGAGTACTACGAGAAGCGCCAGTTCCGCGCGGCCCGGGACGCGGTGCAGGACCACGTCGAGCTGCTGGGAGCCGAGGTTCCGTTCGGCACCAAGCTGCTGTTCAGCTGTGAGGACGTCCCGAGCTTCACCCTCGGCGTGGAGATCTGCGAGGACGTGTGGGCCCCGATACCTCCCAGCAGCTACCTGGCGATGGCCGGGGCGACCGTGGTCGCGAATCTCTCGGCCAGCAACATCACGGTTGGCAAGGCCGACTGGCGCCGGGTGCTGTGCGAGGCGCACTCGGGGCGAACGATCACCGCCTATCTCTACACGGCGGCCGGCGAGGGCGAGTCGACCACCGATCTGGCCTGGGACGGCCAGGCGCTGATCTGCGAGAACGGCGACCTGATCGTCGAGGCCGAGCGCTTCGCAAAGGAGCAGCAGCTGATCTTCGCCGACGTCGACCTCGACCGGATCGTCGCCGACCGCGCCAGCGCCAGCGCCTTCGCCGACGGGGTGCACGACCATCGCCACCAGCTGGAGGGGGTGCGGCGGATCTCCTTCAGGCTGGAGACCGGGGCCAGTACCTCGCCGCTGCGGCGCGAGGTGGAGCGCTTCCCCTACGTTCCCGCCGATTCCCTCCGCCGCACCGAGCGCTGCGAGGAGGTCTACAACATCCAGGTTCACGGCCTGGAGACGCGGCTGCGGACCACCGGCATCGAGAAGCTCGTGATCGGCGTCTCCGGGGGACTCGACTCCACCCACGCGCTGATCGTCGCGGTCCGCGCGATGGATCGCCTCGGACTGCCGACGGAGAACGTGCTGGGATACACGATGCCGGGCTTCGCCACCAGCGCCACCACCCTGCGCAACTCACACCGCCTGATGGAGTCCCTCGGCGTCAGCCGCGCGGAGATCGACATCCGGCCCTCGGCCTCGCAGATGCTCAGGGACCTGGAGCATCCCGCCGCCCGCGGCGAGGCGCAGTACGACGTCACCTACGAGAACGTCCAGGCCGGGGAGCGGACCTCACACCTGTTCCGCCTGGCCAACTTCCACCGGGCGCTCGTGCTGGGCACCGGAGACCTGTCCGAGCTGGCGCTCGGGTGGGCCACCTACGGGGTCGGCGACCAGATGTCGCACTACAACGTCAACGCCTCGGTGCCCAAGACGCTGATCCAGTTCCTGCTGCGCTGGGCGATTGACACCGAGCAGTTCGGCGAGGCCGCCGGCGAGGTGCTCGCTTCGGTCGTGGACCTCGAGATCTCACCGGAGCTGATCCCCTCAGACGACGCCGACCGGGACTCGCCCGGCGCGGACACCGAGAGCGTCGTCGGTCCCTACGAGCTCCAGGACTTCTTTCTCTACTACATCCTGCGCTTCGGTTATCGCCCCAGCAAAGTGGCCTTCCTCGCCCGCCACGCCTGGGGCGACCGCGAGCGCGGGTCGTGGCCCGACCTGATCCCGCAGGAGCGGCGCAACGAGTACTCGCTGGCGGAGATCAAGCACTGGCTGGAGGTGTTCCTCCAGCGCTTCTTCGGCTTCAGCCAGTTCAAGCGCTCGGCGCTGCCCAACGCCCCCAAGGTCGGCTCGGGGGGCTCGCTGTCGCCTCGCGGGGACTGGCGCGCGCCCAGCGACAGCTCCGCCGCCACGTGGCTGGCGGAGCTGCGCCAGCGGGTACCGGACGAGGAGTAGCGCTCACGCGCTCAGGCGGCGAGGCCCCTCAGGCGGCGGACAGCTGGTCGCGCTTACCGGCCACGCCCTCCAGCAGCTCGTTGAAGCTGTCGCTGAACTTCTCGACGCCCTCTTGCTCGAGCACCTGCGTGACCTCGTCGTACTCGACGCCCGACGAGGCCAGGCGCTCGAGCGTCTCCCGCGCGCCGTCGACGTCCTGCTCCAGCGCATCGCGAGCCTCGCCGTGGTCCTCGAAGGCCTTGATCGTCTCCGGCGCCATCGTGTTCACCGTCTCCCGACCGATCAGCTCCTCGACGTAGACGACGTCCCGGTAGTCGGGGTTCTTGGTGGAGGTGGAGGCCCATAGGCAGCGCTGGGGTGAAGCGCCGGCCTTGACGAGGTCCTCCCACTCCGACCCGGAGAACAGCTCCTTGTAGGTCTGGTAGGCGAGCTTGGCGTTGGCGATCGCGAGCTTGCCCTTCAGCTCGTCGTGTCCGCCGATCTCATCCAGGCGCTTGTCTGCCTCGGTGTCGACCCGGGAGACGAAGAAGGAGGCAACGGAGGCCACGGTGCTGAGATCGCCACCGGACTCGTGCAGCCGGCGCAGCCCTCGCAGGTAAGCCTCGGCCGCCTCACGGTGGCGCTGCAGCGAGAACAGCAGGGTCACGTTGATCGAGATGCCGGCGGCGATCGCCTCCTCGATCGCCTCCAGGCCGGGCTTGGTCCCCGGGACCTTGACGAACAGGTTCGGCTTGTCGATCATCGCATGGATCCGCTTGGCCTCCCCGAGCGTGGCCTTGGCATCGAAGGCGAAGTTCGGATCGACCTCCATCGAGACCCAGCCGTCGCGGGTCTTCTCGCCATGGTCGAACACCGGGGCCAGCAGGTCGCACGCGTCGCGGATGTCCTCGCGGGCCAGCGCCAGGAAGACCTCCTTGGGATCGTCCTGGTCCCGCAGCACCTCGCGCAGCTGCTCGTCGTAGGCATCCCCGTCGGCGATGGCCTTCTGGAAGATCGAGGGGTTGGAGGTGACGCCCACGATTCCGCGCTGCACGAGATCCTCCAGCTCGCCGTCACGCACGAACGACCGTGAGACGTAGTCGATCCACGGGCTCTGGCCGTGGTCGGTGAGGCGCTGAAGGGGTGTCGCCATCTCATACTCCTGTCGTCGGTCGGCTCCGTGCATCCTACGCCGCTGAGATCTGCAGCCGCTGAAGTGAACGCCGCAGCAGACGCGAGACGTGCATCTGGGAGTAGCCGATCCGCTGCCCGATCTCCCGCTGGGTCATGTCGTAGACCATCCGCAGCTCCACCACGCGGCGCTCCAGGTCCGAGAGCGAGCTCCAGCGGGCGGCCATCAGCTGACGATTCTCGACGAGCTCGTAACCACTCTCGTAACTGTGGAGCGTCTCTCCGAGCGGCACCGACTCCTGGTCCTCGGAGAGCACGGGTGCGTCCAACGAGGCGGCGTCGTAGCTGCGCAGCGCCTGTGTGCCTTCGATCACGTCATCGAGCTGGCAGTGCATCGCCTCCGCCAGCTCGATCAGCGTCGGGGAGCGTCCGAGCTTGGTGGAGAGCCGCTCGGTCTGCCGGCTGACGGCCAGCGCCCGCTCCTGGATGTCCCGCGGCACGTGCACCGCCCAGCCCTTGTCGCGGAAGTGGCGCTTGAGCTCCCCGAGGATGGTGGGGGCGGCGAAGCTCGTGAACTTGCTGGCGCGATCGGGCTGGAAGCGCTCCAGCGCCTTGAGAAGACCGACCGACGCCACCTGGATCAGGTCCTCGACCGGCTCGCGCGTGTAGCTGTAGCGCAGCGCGAGCTTGCGCGCCAGCGGCAGGAAGCGTTCCACCAGCTGCTCGCGGACGGCCGGGTCACGCCGCAGGTGGTACTCCAGCAGCAACTGCTGGTCGGTGGCGGGGGGATGAGCGAAACGGGTCGAGGTTCGTGGCGCCACGGAAGGTCCTCCGTCGTACGAGAGCTTCAACGGCTAGTTGAAGTATCTCCGCAAAAGGAGAATCGGTAAACCGCCTTCACCGGAGTTTCACTCCGGCGCCGCCACTTCGGTGGACTATATCGGCTTCCGATATACAATCGGGATCATGTCCCGCGATCAGCGTCCGCCGAACGATCGGGCCCTCCACGGCCCGGCGTCGCTGGAGCGCCTCGGGCGGTATGCCGGTCCCGCCACGCTGATCCTCTCCAGCCTGGCCGGCGGCGCCAAGCACGGCTACGCCCTGACCAAGGACATCGAGGCCTTCGCCGACATCCGGCTGGCGCCCGGCACCCTGTACGAAGCGCTCGCCCGCCTGCAGGGCCAAGGCTTGATCGAGGCCCTGGAGAGCGAGGATCGCCGCCGGCCCTACCGCCTCACCGGCGCTGGAGCCGCGGCACTGGAGACCCATCTTCACGATCAGCGTCGCGTCGTCGACATCGGCCAGCGCCGGTTGCGCGAGGGTTGGGGCACGGCATGAGCGCGCCTGACATCGGGTGCGGGCCGATCGGACTCGCCGTCATCTGCATGCTCAAGGCCCGCGGAGTGCGAACGGTCGTGGCCAGCGACTTCTCCGCCGCCCGGCGGGCACTGGGGAGCAGGTGCGGTGCCGACATCGTGGTCGATCCGACGCAGGCTTCACCGTACGAGGCCGGGGACCGCGGTCACCTCTCAACCATGCCGGCTGCGGTCGAACTGGCCCTCTCGACGATGGAGAAGCTCCAGCGCGTCCCCGTGCCCTGGCAGCACGTCTGGCGAACGATCGAGACGCTGGGCACCAAGCCCAAGCGCCCGGTGATCTTCGAGTGCGTCGGGCTGCCGGGCATCATCCCTCAACGCCGCTGTTCTCCCGCGTCGTGGTCGTCGGCGTGTGCATGGGTCAGGACAAGCTCCGGCCCTCGATGGCGATCAACAAGGAGATCGACCTGCGCTTCGTGGTCGGTTACACGCCGCTGGAGTTCCGCGACACCGTGCACATGCTCGCCGAGGGCAAGGTGGACGCGGCACCGCTGGCCACCGGGGTCGTCGGACTTCAAGGCGTCGCGTCCGCGTTCGACGCGCTGGGCACACCCGAGGAGCACGCGAAGATCCTCATCGACCCGAGCAGCTCCGCCCGCGAACCGGAGGCACTGGTCCGGCGTCAGTGACGATCAATCGCGCGATGCGACGCTAGTGCCTGCGCTTGGCCCGCCGGTGGCGGAACCGCTTGGGCTTGGCGCTCGTGCGCGCCTGGGACGGACCGGTCACTTGGTTGACCCAGTTCCGCGCGAGCATCACGGCGTAGGCGGGCCAGAATTGACCGGTGGGTGGAGCGCCGGGGACGCACTGGCCCCCGCTGCCACCGGGGTTGGTGAACCACAGGAAGCCGTCAACCCCGGGGTAGCCGGTCGGCTGCGCCACCCGGTGGCTGACGCTCAGAGGTCCCAACCCGCGACCCGGCGGATTGCAGAGGACCTCGTTACCGGACCTGACTCGGTTCCTGGGGGTGAGCGGACCCATGCCGTTCTCGCCGGTGTTGATGATGAAATGCGCGCCGCCGAGCATCCGGGAGATCTTCTGGCCGTACTGCAGCTCGGTGCGCGTCCAATCGAAGTGGGTCGCGTTCACGAAGAAGCCCTGCGCCTGGCCGATACCGGCCTGGCTCAACATCTGCGCGGTGCGAGCGGCGGGAACCGCGTCCGCGGCACCCGAGTCGAGGTAGACGAGCACGTGCGGGTCCCTCTCCAGCGCGGTGACGGCGTAACGCAACTCGGCCAGGCGAATCACGAGCTGCGAGCGGGTCAGGCACGGCGCGGTGATGAGCGAGTCGAGCTCGAGGAAGTAGACGACGTGGAAGTTGCCAATCCCCTGGGCTACCTGGTCCATGTATTTGTCGTAGCGGGACTGCGTCGCGGGCGTCGCTGTAGAGCCGCAGGCACCGTGGACCAGGTTGTAACTCGAGAGCATGACCGTCGACCCCGGCTGGTTCACCTGAGCGGTCTGAAGGTAGTGAGCGATCTGGCCAGCGACGGTGGATCCCATGTTCCACATCCAGAACCGGCGCGCGCCCGGGCTGGTGGCGATGATCCGCAGCAGGGAGGCCCACTTCGGCTTACGGTGCGCGTATCTGCGCGCTGCGCGCGCAGAGGGTGAGCCGGGATCGACATACAGCTTGACGCCGGCGAGCGGATTCCCGGTGGTGGGTGCGGCGGGTGCGCCGAGAGGGTTCGTCGGATCCCGCTGCTGGACAGGATCGTCGTGCAGGATATTGACGAGCGAGTTGATGTTGGCGCCCAGCGGGGCCGGATAGCCGCCGTACAGGTAGGCCAGCGCATGCACCGGCGTGCCGTCGATCCCCTGGTCGATGATGCGGACTTGGAAGGTGTGCACCGCCTGGCCCGGCAGCATCGTGATGTAGGTGTTGGGAATGGCGTCGAAGTCGATTCTATTTCTCCCATCCTGCTGCTTGACCCCATAGCCGACCTGCTCGGGCACCAGCAGGTTTCCCGTGCGCACGATCGAAATGGTGAGGTAGCCCTGGTTCTCGTGGGCCGTATAGGAGGACTGGTCCAGCGAGACCGTGCCGAGTCCCACAGGGGGCAGGGTGACTGCCGCCGCCACACCGGCGCTACCAAGCACCGCCGCCGCTGAGAGCAGCACGGCAGCGCAGAGAGTCGACAACCTCCGTGTAAGCCGATGCATCTTGCCAAGCCTCCGTTGATCGGTCGCCGAGCCCCGTGGGCTCGCCCTTGCAACAGCGATATCGGCAGGAGGACGACCCGGCGGGACCTCCTGAGCATCGGCTGGACGCACGTCCAGGTGTGGGCTTGGTCGCGGTGCTGCGCTACGTCTCAGATGGATCCCCGTCCGGCCCTCCTCCAGCCATCCGGCTACCTCTCAGGACGCGCGTCGGGGACCGCAGGCTGACCAAGCCTCGCCCACGCTGAGTTGTCCAGCAGCAGCTCCGCCTTCAAGGCCGTACCCAGCCGGCCGACCGGACCTCATCGGCAGCCTCGAGCTCAGCCCCGACCGCCCGCGATCGCGCTCGGTCAGCCAAGCGCGGCCGCTTCGCCGCATCATCATCCCGCCCAGCGCGGATCTCCTCGAGCTTGATGCCGCCCCACAGCACGACCAGCTCCCCCAGCTCCACGCTGTCACTCTCCTCCCGAGCGCCTTTGGCGTGTGGTCGCTGCGCCTCAGCGCTTGATCTCCTGCATCATCCAACTGTTGCCGTCGGGATTGCTGAAGGACGCGAAAGACCCGTAGTCACGCCGGTTGGGGTCGAGGCCGGGCGTCTGGCCCAGAGGGCTGAAGTGGAACGGCTCGCTGACCTCGACGTCCCTGGATGCCAGATCAGCTCGCGCGGCTTCGATGTCCGTCACGACCAGGTGCAGCCCTTGAACGGCTCCTGCCCTCTCAGGGTTTCGCATCAAAGAGATCGAGCAGGCCGAGCCGGCCGGGGTGAGCTGGATGACGCGAAAGTCCTCGCCGGCGCGGTGGTCGACGTCGACCTGGAATCCGACGCGCTCGCCATAGAACTCCTTTGCACGATCCATGTCGGTGACCGGGATGACGATGAGCTCCAACTTGTAGTCCATGATCGACTCCTCTCGACTGGTTGGGTGAACTGACTAGACCACGGCTGCGGCCATTTCTCATCGATCACGGCCTGAGACGAACAAGTCACGGACCGCAAGGGGTCGGAAACCGCCCGGGTGTTGGGGAAGCGAGGCGGCGGTTCCTACAGTAGGCGTCATGACTACAGCTACCGGATACCAGATGCCGTCTGCGGACGGCTCGTTTGAGAAGACCACAATCGAGCGGAGGGAGCTGGGCCCGCTCGACGTCCAGATCGAGATCAAGTACGCGGGGATCTGCCACTCCGACATCCACACCGCCCGCAACGAGTGGGGCAATGCCGCCTATCCGGTCGTTCCGGGACACGAGATCGCCGGCGTCGTCACTGCCGTAGGTCACGAGGTCACCCGCCACAACGTCGGCGATCGAGTCGGAGTCGGCTGTTTCGTGGACTCGTGCGGCAGGTGCGAGGCGTGCGGGAAGGGCGAGGAGCAGTACTGCGGGGAGGGCGTGGTGCAGACGTACAACTATCCGGTCGGCGATGAGTACACCAAGGGCGGGTACTCGACACAGATCGTCGTGACCGAGCATTTCGTCGTCTCGATCCCCGAGGCGCTCGGCCTCGATGTTGCCGCCCCGCTGCTCTGCTGCGGCATCACCCTGTACTCGCCGCTTCACCACTGGAACGTCGGGAAGGGGTCGCGCGTCGCGATCGTCGGGATGGGCGGGCTCGGTCACATCGGCGTCAAGCTCGCCCATGCGATGGGTGCGGAGGTCACCGTGCTCAGCCGGACGCTCGGCAAGCAGGAGGATGGCCTGCGGTTCGGGGCCGACCATTACTACGCGACCTCAGACCCGGAGATATTCGAGAAGCTCGCGAATAGCTTCGACCTGATCCTCAATACCGTCTCGGTCAACCTCGACCTCGACCGGTACCTGGCGCTGCTCACCGTCGATGGCACCTTCGTCGAGCTCGGCGCGCCCGAGCACCCGCTGGAGATGTCGGCGTTCAGCCTGATTCCCAACCGCCGGTCGGTGGCGGGCTCTCTGGTAGGCGGACTGCGTGAGACCCAGGAGATGCTCGACTTCTGCGCCGAGCACAACACGCCGCCGGAAATCGAGGTGATTTCCGCTGACCAGATCGACGAGGCCTACGACCGGGTCGTGGCCAGCGACGTGCGCTACCGCTTCGTGATCGACGCCAGCACGATGTAGCCGAGCTTGCGGTCGGCGACCGTGGGCCCATACGGGGATCAGAGTACCGCTACCGGGATTCGAACCCGGGTTTCCGCCGTGAGAGGGCGGCGTCCTAGTCCCCTGGACGATAGCGGCGTTGGGGCGCTCTCCGGCAGCCGAGCCGGCCACGGAACCTGAAGCTCCCGATGGACCTGCTAGCGCCGTAGGCAAGCGTAGCGAAGGCTTCGTAGCGTGGGCTGCGCGCCGCCGTCCTGCTACCTTCAGGCCTCGCCGCGGCTGTGGCGGAATTGGTAGACGCGCAGGCTTCAGGTGCCTGTGTTCTTCGGGACGTGGAGGTTCGAGTCCTCTCAGCCGCATTTGTCCGGACGGCACGGCTTGGGCGCCGGGGTGCGGTGGATTTACTGCCATATGGGCAGCAAATATCCCAAGCCCCCCGGCCGCGGGGCGAGCGCCACCCGCGGGGCCGCGCCGGGACGCGACGCCTGCCCGCGCAACGACGGGCTGCCCCAGCCCCGCGGCGCCACCGGTGTGCGAGAGTTGTGAGGTGCTCGCGCCGCCACGTGCGATGACGGTTCGTGAACGAGTGGCCGGCCTCGCCGCCGGCTCCGGCCGCACCAAACGGTGGCCGATCCGCCGGTCTGCCACCACCGACGGCGCGGCCGTCCTCGGCCTGTATCTGCTGGTGGCGATGGTGTACATCGGCCGCTTCGCGCTGCCCTCGCCCGCCGGCGGCACCCTCGGGACCGGCCCGGACGTGCAGATCTTCCTGTGGGGGCTGCGGTGGTGGCCGTATGCGCTGGCGCACGGAGTCGACCCGTTCGTGGCCCACGTCGTGTGGGCCCCGTTTGGCAGCAACATCCTGTGGACGACGACGGTTCCGGCGATCAGTCTGCTGATCGCGCCGGTGACCATCCTCCTCGGACCCGCGGTGGCCTGGAACGTGCTGTGCGTGCTGGCCCCGGCCCTCGGTGCGTGGGCGGCTTACCTGCTCTGCCGGGAGCTGACCGGCCGCCTGTGGCCGTCGGCCTTCGGTGGCGCGCTGTTCGGCTTCTCGAGCTTCCAGCTCGCCGAGGGGCTCGCGCACCTGCAGGTGGCGATGGACCTGTGCGTGCCGCTGGCGGCGTGGATGATCGCCCGTCACGTGCACGGCCGGTTGAGCGGCAAGGAGCTAGCGCTACGGCTGGGCGCGATAGCGATCCTGGAGTTCCTCATATCCCCCGAGATCCTGGCGACGATGGTCCTGTTCGGCGCGATCCTCGCCGCCGGCGCCTACTTCGTGCGGCCGTGCGAGCGAGCGACCCTGCGCCGCACGGTCACGGCGGCTCTGGGTGGTTTGCTCGGGGGCGTGGTGGTGCTCTCGCCGCTGGTGGTGACGATGCTCCGCGCCACCCCGTCGTACCTGCTCACCACCCCCGTCACCTACTCGACCGATCTCGTCAACTTCGTGGTCCCCACGCGCGTCAGCGAGCTCGGTGCGATGTGGCGCTCGCCGGTCGTCGACAGCTTCCCGGGCAACCTCGCCGAGCAGGGCGCCTACCTCGGACTTCCGCTGCTGGCGATCGTCGTCGGCTTTGCCGTCAGTGGGCGCCGCAGCCCACGTGGACGGCTGCTGCTCTTCATGCTGCTGTGCAGCATCGTGCTGAGCCTCGGGCCCCGCCTGACCGTGGCCGGCCACCAGTCGATGTGGCTGCCAGCCGCGCTCCTGGCCCGCGTCCCGCTGCTCGCCGACGCGCTCCCCGGCCGCTTCACCCTCTACACCTCGCTGGCCGCCGCGCTGATCGTCGGCGAGTGGCTGACCAGTGCTCCCAGCCGCCTCCGGACGAGCGTCGCACCCGCGATCCGCCGAAGTACCCGAGCGGCGTTCCGGCCCGCCCTCGCCGGGCTCGCTGCCCTAGCCATCGTCCCTTCCGCCAACGCCATCCTGTGGTGGAAGCCGACCCCCGCGCCGATCGCCCATGGCACGCTGAACCGGTTGCTGCCCGTCGGCAGCAACGTGCTCTCCCTGCCCTTCTGGAACGTCGGCGATCGCAGCCTCTACGCCCAGGCAGCGAGTGGCATGCACTTCAACCTCGTCGACGGCTGGCTGCAGCTGATGCCGGCGCAGTACGGGCGCGTCGCCTCGTTCACCAACCACCTCTCGTTTGGGGAGCTCAGCGGCCTGCACGGTTCGGCCCCTGTGGCGGAGTTCAAGCGCGGGCTCTGTCGGCTGCGCATCCACTACATGATCGTCTGGAACTACAGTCCGCGGCTACTAGCCGTCCTGCGCCTAACGCCCGTGCGCGCCGGCAACGCGCTCGTCTACCGGCTCCCACCCTGCCCCGAACCGCCTGGAGCCCCGGTCCCGCCCACCCGATCGTGAAGGATGTCACCCGGCCGCGGGCTGGAGGTTCCACCCCAGCAGCACCTCGGTCTCCCGCTCGTAGCCGAGCCGCCCCAGGGCGCCGGCCTCGAACCTGAAGCGGGCGCCGGCGGCCACCGGGAGCCCGAGCCAGCGGGCCGTCAGCACGCGCAGGAAGTGGCCGTGGCCGAAGACGAGCACATCGCCCTCCACGCCGGCGATCCGCTCCAGCACCGCATCCGCGCGGGCCTGGACCTGCTCGGGCCCTTCGCCGCCGGGACAGCCGTCGCGCCACAGGTTCCAGTCCGGGCGGCGCTCACGGATCTGGGGGGTGGTCAGGCCCTCGTACTCACCGTAAGCCCATTCGAGCAGCCGCTCGTCGAGCTCGACGCGCTCGCCGAAGCCCGCCAGCTCGCAGGTCTCCAGCGCCCGCCGCAGCGGGCTGCTGAGCACGAGCGCAAAGCTCTGCTCGGCCAGCATCGGGGCCAGCTCGGCAGCCAGCCGGCGGCCCTCCTCGAGCAGCGGCAGATCGGTGGCGCTGGTGTGCTGACCGGACTGACTCCATTCGGTCTCGCCGTGGCGGACCGCGACGACTTCGCCGGCCATGAGGGATCAGCCGAACGCGCCGGAGTCAGCGGGGCCATCTCCGGCACCGGGCGCCCCACCAGTGCGCTCGATCTCCGCCACCTTGGCCACTCGCTGCACGTGACGCTGCTCACCGCTGAAGCTCGCTCCCAAGTAGGCGGTGACGAGCTCCACCGCTACCTCCACCCCGACCACCCGGCCACCCAGGCAGAGGACGTTCAGGTCGTCGTGCTCCACGGCCTGGTGGGCGGTGTAGGTGTCGTGGATCGTGGCCGCGCGGACGCCACGGATCTTGCAGGCCGCCACCGAGACCCCGGCCCCCGAGCCGCACACGATGATCCCCCGATCGGCCTCGCCGGCGACGACCGCCCGTCCCACCGCCAGCGCCTTGTCCGGGTAGTCGACGGGCTCGGTGCTGTCGGTGCCCAGATCGAGCACGTCGTGGCCGAGCGCCATGATCAGGTCCAGTAGGCGGGCTCGGAGCGGCACGCCCGCATGGTCAAAGCCGCAGGCCACGATCATGAGTGCACCTCCCCGCCCTCCCGCGCTCGTAAACCGGCCTCCAGGCTGGCGGTGGACCCGCTGTCGCCCTCTCCCTCGTGGAACTCGTGCTCGGCCAGCAGTGCCGCCCCCAGCACCCCCGCGCGCACCCCATGCCGGGCCAGGCGAATCGTCGTGCGCCCGCCGAGCCCCGGCAGCACGTAGTCGTGGGCGACCCGCCGTACGGGCTCCAGCAGCAGATCGCCGGCCTGAGCCGCTCCGCCGCCGATCACCACCTCCTGAGGATCGAAGGTGTTGATGGCGTTGGCGACACCGATGCCCACGCGCTGACCCCAGATCTCGACGGTGCGCTGGGCCGCCAGATCGCCATCCTGAGCCGCCTTGACCGCGTCCGCCCCCAGCACCGCTTGGCCCTCGCGCTGGCGCTCGGCCAGTTGTGACTCCGGGTGGCGTCCGGCGGCCTGCCCCGCCAGCCGGTCCAGAGCATGGCCGGAGGCCACGAACTCCAGCGACCCCGCCTGCGGGAAGCGCGTCGGCCGCGGCACCGCGCCCTCCAGGTCCAGACCGACGATCGCGTGCCCGAGCTCACCGGCGGCGCCGGTGGCCCCCCGGTAGATCCGCCCACCGAGGACCAGGCCACCCCCCACCCCCGTCCCGACGGTGATCATCACCAGGTCGTGCGCCACCAGTTGGAGCTCCTCGTCGTGGGCTTCGGCCAGCGCCGCCACCGTGGCGTCGTTGTCGACGTACACCGGCAGGCCCAGCCGCTCGCCCAACACCTCGCGCAGGGGCACGTCCTCCAGCGGGATGTTGACCGAGGACACCACCCGGCCCTGGTCGAACTCCACGACCGACGGCACACCGATGCCGACTGCCGCCAGGTCCTCTCCCCGCGTCGCCTCCACCATTTCCGCCAGCTGCTCGATCAGCGCCTCGGTGCTCTCCAGAGCGGTGGGCTGGATGTCGGAGTCGCCCAGCGAACGTCCATCCTTGCGAGCGACGGCGATCTTCGTCCCGCCCAGGTCCACGCCGACGACCGGGGGGCTCACAGCTGCTCCGCGGCCGCGGGATCGAGCAGCACCGTCACCTCGGAGGCCACGCCGGCCACGAGCGAGGCCGGCACGTGCGGGCTGGGCTGCGCCTGCGGGCCGAAAGCGGCGTGGACGGCGTCGGCCTTGCCGGCCCCCGAGATCAGGAACGCCACGCGGCGCGCTGAGGCGATCGCCGTCAGGGTCAGCGAGATCCGCGCCACCCACGGCTCGAGGCCGGCGTGCGGCACGCCGACCACCAGCCGCTCGCGCTCGGAGAGCGTGTCCTGGTCGGGGAACAGCGAGGCCACGTGCCCGTCGGGGCCCATCCCGAGCAGCAGCAGGTCGAAGGCCGGCGAGCCGGCCTGGAGGAGCTGGTGCTCGTAGTCATCGGCCCCCTCCTGCGGCCCCAGCTCTCCACGCATCCGGTGGACGGCGGGCGTCTCGCCCTGGCCCAGCGGCTCCAGCAGCGACTCCCGAGCCAGCCGGAAGTTGGAGCGCTCGTCCTCGGGCGCCACGCAGCGCTCGTCGCCGAACCAGAAGCTCGTCCTGTGGAGATCGAGGTCGACAGCCACTGCCGCGCGGACGAACTCACCGTAGGCCGCGCGTGGGGTCGAGCCTCCGGTGAGCACGACGTGACCGCCGTTGGCGGCGGCGCCCACGAGCATCGCCGCGCAGGCCCGCGCGGGGTCCTCGACGATCTCCACCTCCACGCTCATGCCGCGCACAGGGCTCGAGCGGCCTGCAGCGCAGGGCCGTAAGTGGGATCGCGCAGATGCGCCTGGCGAACGCCCTCGCCGAGGATCCCGCCCTCGCCGCGTGAGGCGCCCAGCACATTCCACACGCGCTCCTGCTCGCCATCCCGCTGCTCGCAGGCCCGCAGGCCGCCGCGCTGGCGGTCAAGCGACAGCGTGAACCCCTCGGCTGAGACCGTCACCCCGGCCAGTCCAGGGACGTCCTGGTCGGCATCCTGCAGCACCACCTTGACATCCCCGTGCTCGGCACCGGCGGCCCCCTGCAGCCGCTGCCCCCCGTCTGATTCCAGCCGGTGCGCCTTCCACCCCAGGCGCGAGGTCAGCCAGCCGGCCAGCAGCAGGGCGGAGGACCTGGAGCTGGCGCGGTGGCGGATGGTGATGCCACCGAGCTCGCGGAGCGCGGCCTGGCGGCTCGGGGGGTCGAAGCTGGAGGCCAGCCGCTCCCGCCACGGGGTAGTGCGCAGCCAGGCCAGGTCCACGACATAGGCGCTCTCCAGCAGGTCCCAGGCCCGCTCCAGCGCCTCACCGGGCTCGCTGCCGTCATCGGAGTCCAGCAGCATCACGTCGACCATCCGGCGCACCGATTCCACCGCCTCCTCGTGGCCATGGGGAGACCACAGGACAGTGGGCAGCTCGGAGACGATGACCGGGTCGATGATCGTGTTCAGGCGGGGCAGATGCTGGGGGCCGAGATCGATCTCCACCTGCTCGTGCATCACGCTGATCCCCTCGCGCGGCTCGTCGGCGGAGATCGCCGCCCACGCGTCGAGCTTCGTGCGGCCATCTTCGACGGCGCACAGCACGGTGCGGGAGGCGTGGAAGCGACCGACCTTGGTCAGGCGGTTGGAGACCTCCCCCTTCCAGTCGCGGTCGACGATCACCACCAGGTTGAGCACGCGCGCAGGCGCCAGGCCCTCGTCATCGGCGTGACGCTCGCGCAGCAGCTTGCGCAGGGCATCGTCGACGCGGTCGGGGGTGGTGCCGGACTCCGACCAGAAGTCCTGCATCGGTCCCAGCGAGAGCTCCTCGGCGGCCTCGCGAGGTGGCTCGGGGGGAATCACAGGCGCCGCCAGACGTGACCCTCGTCCAGGAGGGCGTCAGCCTCCTCGGGCCCGGCGGAGCCGGACGCGTACTGGGGAACAGAGGAGGAGGTGTCCTCGTGCCACGCGGTCAGGATCGGGTCGATGATCCCCCACAGCGCCTCGATCTCGTCGTTACGGGTGAAGAGCGTGGCGTCGCCGCGCATGGCGTCGAGAATCAGGCGCTCGTAGGCCTCCGGGGACTCCGACATGAACGACGTCCCGTAGCGGAACTCCATGTTCACCGGCCGGATGCGCATCCTGGGACCAGGGATCTTGGCCCCCAGGGACACGGTCACGCCCTCGTCGGGCTGCACGGTGAGGATGATCTGGTTGGGCTGGACCCCGACGGAGCCGCCGCTCTGGAAGGCGAGGTGCGGCACCGGCTTGAGCGTGACGGCGATCTCGGTGACCTTGCGCGCCAGCCGCTTGCCGGTACGCAGGTAGAAAGGCACGCCGGCCCAGCGCCAGTTGGAGATGGCCAGCCGCAGCGCGACGAAGGTGTCGGTGCGGGAGTCCTCGGCGACGCCCTCCTCCTGGCGGTAGCCGGACACGTCCTCGCCGCCCGAGACGCCGTCACCATACTGGGCGCGCACCGCCATCCCGGGGACCTCCTCGGGCTTGGGCGGCACGATCGCCTCCAGCACCTTGAGCTTCTCGTCGCGCAGGCGGTTGGCCTCGAAGGCGATCGGCGGCTCCATCGTCAGCAGCGCCAGCAGCTGCAGCATGTGATTCTGCACCAGGTCGCGCAGCGCTCCGGCCCCCTCGTAGTAGCCGGCGCGGCCCCCGATGCCGACGTCCTCGGCGGCGGTGATCTGGACGTTGTCGATGTAGTTGCGGTTCCACACCGGCTCGAACAGGGCATTGGCGAAGCGCAGCGCCATCAGGTTCTGGACCGTCTCCTTGCCCAGGTAGTGGTCGATCCGGAAGACCTGGGACTCGCTGAAGACGCCCAGCACCTCCTGGTTGAGCTCCTGGGCGGATTTCAGGTCGTAGCCGAAGGGCTTCTCGATCACTACCCGGGTTTCCGCCTGCTCGCAGCGGTTCAGGCCCGAGGAGCCGAGCTTCTGGCAGATAACGGGGAAGAACTGCGGCGCAGTCGACAGGTAGAAGACGCGGTTGAGTGACTCTCCCGCGTTCTTGTCGAACGCCTTCAGGACCTTCTCGATCTCCTCGTAGACGCTGTCGTCGTCGAAGGTTCCCGGCACATAGCGCGCATCCTCCAGCAGCCCCGCCAGCACATCCTCGTCCGGCTGGCGGCGGGAGTACTTCTGAATCGACTCCTTGGCGATCTCCTTGAAGTCCTCGTGCTCCTGGTCACGCCTGGCCACCCCGATCAGCTCGAAGCGCTCAGGCAGGGCGCCCTCGTGGGCCAGGTTGTAGAGCGCGGGCAGCAGCTTCCGGTGAGCCAGGTCTCCGGTTCCGCCGAAGATGACCAGCGCCGTCGGGCGCACCGGAAGTCGCTCGAGCCCCTTGGTCAGCGGGTTCTCGGAGGAGTGCTGCTGCTCGGCGAGGGTGGCGTTCACGCTGGGTCCTTCTTCTCCATGCTGCGGACCGCGTGGCCCCCGAACTGGTTGCGCAGCGCGGCCAGCATCTTCGCCGTGTAGTCGCCGTTGTGCCGCGAGCTGAAGCGCGCAAAAATCGCCGCGGTGAGCGCCGGCATCGGCACGTCGTGATCGATGCCCGACTCGAGCGTCCAGCGGCCCTCGCCGGAGTCCTCCACCCAGGGCTCGAGGCTCTCCAGATCGTTGCCGTCCATCTCGAAGGCGTTCGCGGCGAGCTCCAACAGCCAGGAGCGAACCACCGAGCCCTGCCCCCACACCTTGGCGATCTGCTCGACGTCGAGGCCGTAATCGGACTTGTGCAGCAGCTCGAAGCCCTCGGCGTAGGCCTGCATCATCCCATACTCGATGCCGTTGTGGACCATCTTGACGTAGTGACCGGCGCCTGGCCCGCCCATCCGTCCCCAGCCGTCCGGCGGGGCCAGCACGTCGAGCACCGGCGACACGCGGTCGATCGGCTCCCGGTCACCGCCGACCATCATGCAGTAGCCGACCTTCAAGCCCCAGACCCCGCCGCTGGTGCCGACGTCGACGAAGAAGATCCCCTGCTCGGAGCACTGCTGGTGGCGGGCCACCGAGTCGCTCCACTTGGAGTTGCCGCCGTCGATGATCGTGTCGCCCTCGGAGAGCAGCGAGAGCAGCGTCTCGACGGTTTCCTGCGTCGGCTTGCCGGCCGGCACCATGATCCACACCGTCCGCGGCGCCGAGAGCTTGCCCACCAGATCCTCCAGCGAGTCGGCGCGGGAGGCCCCATGCTCCTCGGCGGTCTTGCCCGCCTCGTCGCTGAAGTCGAACGCGACCACCTCGTGATCGGAGTCGCGCCTGATCCGGTGGACCATGTTGCCGCCCATCTTGCCCAGCCCCACGAACCCGATCTGCATGGTGTCCACTAGCTCCTGTTCAGTAGGTCCTTGATGCGCTCGCCGAGCGCCCGCACGGCTGCGGCGGGATCGCCATCCAGCTTGACGCGCTCGGCCGGCAGGTCGTGGCCGCGAAGCGTCTCGAGGTCACCGGCCGCCTGCGCGGCGATCAGGGTGCCAAAGGAGTAGCCCGCCCCGGGGATCTCGGCATCCCGGCGGGGCTCGGAGACCAGCTGCAGGAAGTGACCCGTCGGGGGGCCGCCCTTGTGCAACTGCCCGGTGGAGTGCAGGAACCTCGGGCCGTAGCCGAAGGTCGTGGCGGCTCGGGTGGCAGCGCGTATCGTCCGGCGCAGCTCGCTGACCGCGGCATCGAGCTCATCTGAGGGGGGCAGGTATCCCATCACGGCCACGTAGTGGGGCGGCTCGACCTTCAGCAGCGCGAGCAGCTGCTCGTCAGTGGCCTCCTCGATCGACGGGACGCCCGCCTCCAACACGCGCTTGGTGTTGTCCTTGGCCTCCTGCACGTTGGGCTGGTCGAAGGGATTTATCTCCAGCGCCCAGCCGGACACCGCCACCGCAAACTCGGCCAGGAAGAAGATGCGGCCGAGATCGGCCGCACCTCGGGTGCTCAGCGTCAGCGTCGGATGACCGGCCGCGGCCAGCTCCTGCACCGCCTCGTCGAGCCCCTCGTCGGGATTCTCGGCGTCTCGCAGGTGGATGAAGACGCGGTCCTCGCCGTACTCCCGGGCGGCGCCGGTCGGCTCCTCGGCCACGGGCAGGATCCCGCGACCGTGCTTGCCGGTCGACTCCGCGATCAGCTGCTCCACCCACAGACCGAAGCTCTCGATCGGCGGCGAGACCAGGAACGTCAGCTTGTCCCGCCCCTGCCGGGCCAGCTCGCCCACGGCGGCGCCGAGCCACAGGCCGGAGCTGGACTCGCTGGAGTCGTGCTGGGCACAATTCTGCTCGGCCACCTGGCAACCGTGCAGCAGCGCCTGGATGTTCACGCCCATCAGCGCCGCCGGGACGAGCCCGAAGTAGGACAGCACCGAATAGCGCCCGCCGATGTCCGGCGGATTGAGGAAGGCGCGGCGCAGGCCCTCCTCGCGAGCCAGCGCTTCAAGCGGGCTGCCGGGATCGGTCACCACCACGAACTGCTCGGGCCCCGCCAGCTGCTTGAAGTGGTGGTAGTGGGAGAGCGTCTCCACGGTGCCGCCGGACTTGGAGGAGACGATGAAGATCGTCTTTGAGACGGTTATCGACTCCTGCACCGCGAGCACCACGTCGGGGTGGGTGGAATCGAGCACCTGCAGTCGCAGCCCATCCGGGACTTCCCCGAACGAGCGCCGGATCACCTCGGGCCCAAGCGAGGAGCCGCCCATGCCGAGCAGCACGGCATCGGTGAAGCCCTCGGCCCGGCACTGCCGGGCGAACTCGTCCAGCTCGGGGGCGTGCTCCAGCATCGAGTCGGCCACCGTCAGCCAGCCGAGCCGGTCCTCGATCTCCGGCACCCCCGGACCACCCCACAGCGAGGGGTCCCGGCGCCACACCCGCTGAGCCACCCGCTCGCTCAGCGCCCGGCTGACGCGCTGCGCGACCGGCTCCTCGTACTGCTCGGGGATCGAGCCCTCGATCGTGGGCGGACGCCCTGTGGCCACCGCCGCGCGCTGCTCCTCGATTCCCGCAAGCAGCCGGCCCATCGCATCCTCGAACTGCTTGATCCCATCCACCAGCAGCTCCTCGGTGACCGCTCGGAGGTCGATGCCCGCCTCACGCAGCGCGTCCAGATCCTCCGAGGGATCGTGCTCGGCCGAGGGGCCGGTGAGCTTGCCGTGGTCGGCGAAGGCGTGCAGTGTGGCCATCGGCATCGTGTTGACGGTGTCCCTCCCAACCAGCCCGTCCACGTACATCGTGTCCGGGTAGCGAGAGCTCTTGACGCCAGTGGAAGCCCACAGGGGGCGCTGCACCGAGGCCCCGGCGTCCCGGAGCGACTCCCAGCGAGGGCCGGAGAAGATCTCCGTGAAGCGGCGATACGCGGCCCGGGCGTTGGCCAGCGCCGCGCGCCCGAAGAGATCCTCGCGGCCCAGGCCCTCCAGCTTCTTGTCGACGTTGGTGTCCACGCGGGAGACGAAGAAGCTGGCCACCGAGTGCACGTTCAGCGGCTGCCCCTCGGCCTGACGGCGCTCGAGCGCGCGCAGGTAGGCCTCGGCCACCCCCTCATAGGACTCCACGGCGAACAGCAGCGTCACGTTGACGTTGATTCCCTCGTAGATCGCCTGCTCGATCGCTTCGATGCCCTCAGGCGTGCCGGGGATCTTGATCATCACGTTGGCGCGCTGAAGCGCCTTCCAGTACTCCCGCGCGGCCGCGATCGTCAGCTGGGCGTCGTGGGCCATGTCGGGCGCGACCTCCAGGGAGACGAAGCCGTCGCGCCCGCCCGACTCGCGATGAACTCCGGCCAGCACGTCCGCGGCCAGCTGCACGTCCCGGATCGCGATGCGGTCGTAGATCGCCGGCGCATCGAGATCCTCCTGGGCCATCTCCCGCAGCTCGTCGTCGTAGTCCTCGGAGCCGAGGATCGCCTTCTCGAAGATGGACGGGTTGGCGGTGACTCCGCGCAGCGACTCCTCGACCACCATCCGCTCCAGCTCCCCGCCCTCCACCAACGAGCGGCGGATCTGGTCAAGCCAAACGCTGGTGCCTGCGGAGGTGAGCTGGGCCAGGGGCTCGTTCACATCCGCGGTCGTGCTCATCGCCCGGTGAGCTCCCGACCGAGCTTGGCCACCGCCTCGGCGGTGATCCCGAAGTGCTCGTAGACCTCTGGGGCCGGACCGGACTCGCCGAAGGTGTCCATCCCCACGAACCGCCCCTCGGGACCGATCCAGCGGTCCCAGCCGAACGAGCTGGCGGCCTCCACCGCGATCCGGGCGCGGCAGGCGGAGGGGAGCACCTGCTCCCGGTAGGACTCCTCGGCGCGGGCGAAGGTGTCCATGCAGGGCATGCTCACGACCCGCACCCGCACACCCTTCAGGGCCTCGGCGGCCTCCAGGCACAGCGACACCTCGGACCCCGTGCCGATCAGGATCAGCTCGGGCTCTCCCCCGTCGGCGTCACGCAGCACATACGCGCCGCGCTCGATGGCATCGTCGGGAATTTCCTTGGGGTCGAGGATCGGCAGGTTCTGCCGTGACAGGGCAAAGGCGGTGGGAGCCTCGAAGTTTCGCAGCGCGAAGAGCCAGCCCAGCACCGTCTCGTTGGCATCGGCGGGACGCACGACGTTCAGCCGCGGCATCGCTCGCAGCCCCGCCAGTTGCTCGATCGGCTGGTGCGTGGGCCCGTCCTCCCCCAAGCCGATCGAATCGTGGGTGTAGACCCAGATCGAGGGCAGCTTCATCAGCGCCGACAGGCGCAGCGCGCCGCGCATGTAGTCCGAGAAGGTGAGGAAGGTCCCGCCGTAGGCGCGGAACCCGTGGAGCGTCAAGCCGTTGACGATCGCGCCCATGGCGTGCTCGCGGACGCCGAAGCGGAGGTTGCGCCCACCGTAGGCGCCCTTCTCCACGTCTTCCGCGTCGTCGATGTCGGTGTTGTTGGAGGTCGCCAGGTCCGCGGAGCCGCCGATCAGGTGGGGGACGGCCTTGGCCGCCCACTGGATCGCGGTGGCCGAGGCCTTGCGGGTGGCGATCGGATCGTCGCCGGGATCAAAGCGCGGGGGGTCCTGATCCCATCCGTCGGGCATCTGCGCCGCGTCGATCATCTGCAGCTGCCCGGCTTCCTCGGAGAACTTCTCGGCGTAGGCGTCGAAGCGGCTCTGCCACTCCGATTGAAGCTCGCTGCCGCGCTGGCAGCACTTGCGAAAGTTCTGAAGCGCCTCCTCCGGGACGTAGAACTGCTTGTCGGGATCCCAGCCGTAAGCCTCCTTGGTCAGGCGCACCTCGTCCTCACCCAGCGCCGAGCCGTGGGCGCCGGAGGTGTCCTGCTTGTTGGGGCTGCCGAAGCCGATGTGCGAGCGGACGATGATCAGCGACGGACGGTCCTCCACCTCCATCGCGGACCGGGTGGCCTGCTCCAGCCGCTCCAGGGACAGGTCCTCGCCGACGTTCTCGACGTGCCAGCCGTAGGCCTCGTAGCGCTGCGCGACGTCCTCGGAGAAGACCACCGAGGTGGGGCTCGCCAGCTGGATCTTGTTGTCGTCGTAGAAAGCGGTCAGGCGACCGAGGCCCAGGTGACCGGCCAGCGAGGAGGCCTCGGAGGTCACACCCTCCTGGAGGTCGCCGTCGGAGGCGATCGTGAACGTGTGGTGCCCCACCACCTCGTGACCGTCGCGGTTGAAGCGGGCGGCCAGCATCCGCTCGGCCAGCGCCAGGCCCACCGACATGGACATGCCCTGCCCCAACGGTCCGGTGGTGGCCTCGATACCCGGCGTGTACTTGCGCTCGGGGTGACCGGCCGTCGGCGAGCCCACCTGGCGGAAGCGCTCGATGTCCTCCAGGGTCAGCGGATAGCCGGTCAGGTACAGCATCGAGTAGAGCAGCATCGAGGCGTGGCCGGCCGAGAGCACGAAGCGGTCCCGGTCGATCCAGTCGGGGTCGCCGGGGTTGTGGCGCATCACCCGCGTGTAGAGCACGTAGGCCAGCGGCGCGAGCGCCATCGGCGTCCCCGGATGCCCGGAGTTGGCCTTCTGGACTGCGTCCATCGACAGCGTGCGGATGGTGTCGACGCAGAGATCGTCGATCGATGTGGCGGGGGTCTCGGTAGCGCTCATAAGTTGTGTGAGGAGTCCAGGGTGGGGGGATGTACTGGCGGCAACCTTCTCATATCGTCTCTTCCCTAAACAAGTGCTGAGCTATCCGAACAGCACGCGGTAGCGACGATATTCCTCCACCGGCACCCGGCGCACCTCGGCGACGGCGCTGGCCAGCGCCACCAGCTCGATCTCGGTGGAGCGCAGCGCCGTCATCATCCCCCACGCTCCGTCGTGGGCTCCGTCGATCGCGGCCAGCCCCAAGCGGGTGGCGAGCACCCGGTCAAAGGCGGTCGGGGTCCCGCCGCGCTGGATGTGCCCCAGCACCGTGGCCCGCGTCTCATAGCCCGTACGCATCTCGATCTCACGCTCCAGAACCTGGCCGATGCCGCCCAGGCGCGGGTGGCCGAACTCGTCCACGCCCCCGCCCCCCACCGCGATCGTGCCCTCCTTGGGTGCCGCGCCCTCGGCGGCCACGACGATCGAGAAGTAGCGCCCCCGCTCATGTCGGCGGCGGATCAGGCGGCAGACCTCGTCGATGTCGAAGGGGAGCTCGGGGATCAGGATCACGTCAGCCCCGCCGGCGATCCCACTGTGCAGCGCGATCCATCCGGCGCTGCGCCCCATCACCTCCACGACGAGGATCCGGTTGTGGCTCTCGGCGGTCGTGTGCAGGCGGTCGATGGCTTCGGTTGCGACCTGGAGCGCGGTGTCGAACCCGAAGGTCACGTCGGTGGCACCGAGGTCGTTGTCGATCGTCTTGGGCACTCCGAGCACCGGCAGGCCGTCGCGGTGCAGGCGGTTGGCCACCCCCAGCGTGTCCTCGCCACCGATCGCAATCAACCCGTCCAGGCGGTTGCGGGCAAACGTCTCCTGCACGCGCCCGAGCCCGTCCTCCCGCTTGTAGGGGTTGGTCCTGGAGCTCCCGAGGATCGTGCCGCCACGGGGCAGGATGCCGCGGGTGGAATCCAGCGAGAGCGGCCGAAAGGAGTCCTCCAGCACGCCGCGCCAACCGTCGGCGAAGCCCAGAAGCTCGTCTCCGTGCTCGTCGACTCCCTTGCGCACGACGGCGCGGATGACGGCGTTGAGCCCGGGGCAGTCACCGCCACCTGTGAGCAGACCGATCCGCATCGCGCGGTCACATCCTATGCGACCTCGCCAGGTCACCTGTTAGGCGGATGTAGGCATACTCCGCGCGCATGCGCTCAGTCGACCTCCGTACCGCCGGCGCCGGCGCCAGCGTCGGCTTGGCCGCGTTCGCAGCGGCCGCGATCGCCTCCCACCGAGGGCTGCGAGCTCGAATCGCCCGGGATCCGGAGAGCGAGACCCTGCGGAACCCCGCCGAGGGCAGCCCGACCGGCGCCGTGTCGGCCGACGGCACGAAGATCCACGTCGAGGCCTTCGGTCCCCCCTCGGGACCTGCCGTGCTGCTGATGCACGGGTGGACGGAGACGATTGCCTACTGGACCTACGTGGTGCGCGAGCTGGAGCGTCACGGAATCCGCTCGGTGGTACCCGACCTTCGGGGTCATGGTCAGAGCGCGCGCGCCGCCGGCGGCGACTATTCGCTGGCGCGCTTTGGCGAGGACGTGGAGGCGGTGCTGGCCACGTGCGTGCCCGCCGGTCAGCGCGCGGTGGTGGCCGGTCACTCGCTGGGAGCGATGTCGATCGCGGCCTGGGCCGAGAACCACGACGTGAGGGCTCGTGCGAGCGCGGCGGCGCTGATGAACACCGGCGTGGGCGAGCTGGTCGCCGAATCGCTGCTCCTGCCCGTGCCGGCGATCGCCAGGGCGGTGAACCGTAAGATCGCGGTCCGCGGCTTCCTCGGTGCCCGGGCTCCGCTGCCGCGGTTCTCCACCCCTGTCAGCCACGCCGTGATCCGCTACGTCGCCTTCGGACCGGCGGCCACCCCGGCGCAGGTGGCCTTCTACGAGCGAATGCTCGTCAGCTGCCCGCCCGATGTGCGCGCCGAGGTCGGGGTCGCGATGTCGGAGATGGACCTCTACCACGCGCTGGCCAACCTTACGATCCCCACGGCCGTGATCGCCGGCGCCAGGGACCGCCTGACCCCGCCCTCGCATGCCCGCCGGATCGCCGAGATGCTGCCCCAGCTACATGGCCTGACAGTGCTGGAGGGGGTCGGGCACATGAGCCCGCTGGAGCGCCCCCAGGAGATCACCGCGACACTCCAGGCCCTCGTCTCGCTGGCTGGGCGCGCCCCGGCCGTGGCCGCCTGAAACGCGCTCCGAGGTCCTCAGGCAGAGCCATCTGATGCACCTGGACCCCTACATCGTCCTCGGCAGCGCGATCGTCGGACTGCTCGTCGGCATGACCGGCGCCGGCGGCGGCGCACTGATGACGCCGATGCTGATCCTGCTCTTCGGCGTCAAGCCCTCCACGGCGATCTCCAGCGATCTGGTGGCGGCGGTGGTGATGCGACCGATCGGCGCCGCGGTGCATCTGCGCGCGGGTACGGTGAACCTGAGGCTGGTGCGCTGGATGGTGGTCGGCTCGGTCCCGTCCGCGTTCCTGGGCGCGTACCTGCTGCGGGTCATGGGCGAGTCGCAGACGGCGCAGAAGAACATCGAGGTGGCGCTGGGGACGGCGCTGCTGGCGGGCGCGGGCGCGATGGTGATCCGGTTCCTGCTCGACCGCTGGCGGGGAACGTCGCGGAGCGCCGCCGTCGGCGATGTGCACGTTCGCCGACCGACCACGATCGCGATCGGGGTGATCGGCGGGGTGATCGTGGGGATCACCTCGGTCGGGTCGGGATCGCTGATGATCGTGCTGCTGCTGTTCGCCTACCCGCTGCTGGGGGCCGGCCAGCTCGTGGGCACCGATCTCACGCAGGCTGTGCCGCTGACGGCGGCGGCGGCGCTGGGAGCGCTGATCTTCGGCCACGTCCAGTTCGGCGTCACCGCCTCCCTGATCCTCGGCAGCGTCCCGGCGGTGCTGGTGGGCTCGCTGCTATCGGCCAGCGTCCCCGATCGCTACGTACGCCCGGCGATCGCGTTCGTGATCTTCGCCTCGGGGCTCAAGTACGTGGGCGTGGGGACGACCGCGCTGGGCTGGATCCTATGCGTGGTGCTGCTGGTTGCCGGGGCCGCATGGCTCGGAGTGGTGCGGCCGTGGCGGACCACCCGCGCGCCGGGATAGGGCCGGCTGCGCCGCTAGGACAGCTGGGCCACGAGCACCGGAGGGTGGGTGGGTACCCGGCTGCCGCCGGTGGGCTCGGGCGTGACCATCACCTGGCTGGCACCCCGCAGGTTTCCGGGGACGTCCACCGTCGCCGCGCCGCTGGCGGTGACGCTGAACAGGGCGTTGGCCGGCGCCGGCGGGCGGTTGGGGCGCGAGACCCAGACCTCGTAGACCTCGCCGGTGGGCGGCGCGGGCATCCGCTGGACGACCAGCTCACCGTGGTCGCCGCTGAGACGCAGGACCGCGCTGGCCTTGGCCGAAGCCGTCCCGGCGTGGACCAGGCGGGTTCGGTCACTGGAGCTGCTCAGGCTGGATGCCACGACAGCCACCAGCACGAGCGCCGCCATCGCGGTGGCGCCGAGCGCCAGCGCGGGCCGGGGGATCGTCCAGCGGCGGCGGGCCGGGCGCCGCAGTCCGCTTTGCACCTCCGCCATAACCCGTCGCTTGAGCACGCGGGACGCCCGGTAGGGGGGCGCCGCCAGCGGCAGCGTGTCGACCACGGCACGGAAGCTCTCCACCTCGTCACGGCAGACGGCGCAGCTCTCCAGGTGCCGCCTGAAGGTCTCGGCCTCGGCCGGCTCGAGCGCGCCCAGCACGTACGCGGCCGCGTCTGATCCGCAGTCCCTACCGCCCAGTGTCTGCTGGTCGCTCACAGCGCGTACCCCGCCTGAGCGCTGAGGGCGATCCGCATCTTGGTCAGCCCCAGCCGCATCCTCCCCTTCACCGTGCCGGCGGGAAGCGTGAGCATCTCCGAGATCTCCGAGTGGGTAAAGCCCCCGAAGTAGGCCAGCTCGATCACCTGCCGCTGCTCGGCGGGAAGCTCCTCCAGGGCGATGCGCACCTGTCCGGCGTCCTCGCGGCGGGCCACCTCCACATCGGTCCGATCGGGAGAGGCCAGCTGCTCGGCCAGGCCCTCGTCGCTGATGTTGCGGCTCTCCCTGACGACCCCGCGGCGGAAGGCGTCGATCGCCCGGTTGTGCACCACGCCCAGGATCCAGGTGCGCACGCTCCCGCGCCGGCGGTCATATCGCGCGCCGCTTCGCCACAGCGAGAGGAAGGCCTCCTGTACCACGTCCTCAGCCATGGTTCGGCGCCCGCACATCCGGTAGGCCAGCGAGAACGCCGCGCTGCTGTGGCGATCGAAGATCACCTCAAAGGCTCTTGGCTCTCCTCCCGCGATGAGGTCCATGAGGTCCTCGTCAGCGAGGTCACGCAATTCCCGCCGTCGGCTGGTGGTGGAGGTGGAGAGGAACAAGTGGTGATCTGTGAAGGATCCGTTAGGCCTGCTCTTGCTCCTACGCGCCCCGGGGAGGTCCGGATCATGCCGGCCCATCATTCGTAGCAGCCTCGTGCGGATGCCGGGGTTATCATCGGCTCACCACGGGGAGTGGCGCAGTCTGGTAGCGCACCCGGCTGGGGGCCGGGCGGTCGCAGGTTCAAATCCTGTCTCCCCGATCTGAAGGGCCCCAAGGACAGGGAGAGACCGGAGGGGACTCAGAGAGACGCGTTCTTCTGCGCGAGCGGGACTTTTCTCGCCGATCTGCCGATGCTGTCTGGCTTCATCGGGACGCTGCTTTCCGAGCCGACCCGCCACGGACTCGCCACGGAGGGTCAGCAAGACTCGCCACGCGAACCTCCCGCCCAAGCGGACTCGTAGCCTCGGGTCGCGCCCCTGCGCCAACCCCGCCTCGCTTCCCGAAGACTTCCCCCCGTGAACGTGCGGAAGGCCGGATCGCAGTCCGGCCCTCGGCAGAACCTCTACGGATCGGCGTGGAGGTGCAGCCAAGGGTAGCGCGCGCAGGCGTCGTAGCCGGCGCCCTCACCAGTCCACCCGCCCCGGTGACGGTCAAGGCAGACCGTCCGTGATCTTGAAGGACCTCTTCAACAGGCGCGAGCTGGCCGCCCGGGCGCAAGGCGTCTCAAAGGAACGGGCCGTCGGCAGGAGTGGGACGGAGGTGTGTGGACCGCCCCTTTAGCAGGCAAACGTGCCTCGGCGAATGCAGGAGGGACCTCTCCCCCTGCGCCGCGGGCGGAACGCTAGGAGAAGAAAGATGAGTTGGAAGCATCGACAGGCAAAGCGCAAGAAGAGAGCAGCGGTTCTCCGCGATCAACGGCAAGCTCGAGCGTCAGGATCATCGTCACCAAAGTGGTGGCTCACTCTCGTCAGCCAGAACACGTGCTGCGCCAACGTCAGCTGCAGACGGCCCCTGCGGATCGGGAACGAGATGGTGTACCGGGCAAAGCCGCGAACGGCGCTCTGTGTCGCGTGCGCGCAGGAGTCCCGGCTCTTCTACCGGCCGTCGCGCGTTTGGGAGAACTCCCGCATCGCCGGACGCAAGGCACGGAACCAGACGCGGCAGCCCGGCAAAGGCATCGAACGAGATCGCAGTCCGGAGTCGTCGGCCAGGCTGCAATCTCGTAGGGACGAAGGTGCAGGTACGGAGACTCAGCCGCGTTGAGCCGACGGTGGAGTGGACGGAACGTCATCGACGGTGCCGGATGATCACTGAGTGACGATCGTGGACCTACCGGCTTCTCTGTGACCTCTCGCCCGCCGGAGCCCGGGCACCGGGCGCAGATCCGCGCCGCTATTGGGTCGTCGTCTACGAACTCGTGCGACGCGATCGGTGGGCGGATAACGGCGATCATGGGGAACACATCAGCCGTCGGTGAGGTTGCGAGCCTCGACAGCAACGTCTTTGCAGACGATCGATCGGCCACACGAAATTGGGCGATTCGGGCTGCACGTGTCCCCGTGGAGCACTTGTCACGGCGTCCTTTCGCCCCGTCAGCGATGATCTGCCGGCAGCACTTCAGCGAGCACAGTCTCGATCCCAACCTGGCCAGCGACCGCCTCCGCGGTCCGCTGGTTATCACCACTGATCATCGCGACGTGCAGGCCCAGTGCTTGTAACCGACCGACCGTCTCCACCGCATTGCGCTTCGGGGTGTCGCCCACCGCAAGCGCGCCCCGGATCCGATCTTCCCAGGCCACAAATACGACGGTCTGGCCTCTGTGCTCGGCCTCGAGCACGCCTCGGTCAAGTTGCTCGTCAGGCGCGAATCGCGCCTGAGCGACGAAATCGCGCCGGCCGACCCAGACAGGGAGTCATCGACGATGGCGCCCGCGCCGCGCCCGGTGCTCGACTCGAACTCTCGGGCCGCGGGGATTGCTATCCCGCGCTCGGCGGCTCCGCGGACGACGGCAGCGGCGACGGGGTGCTCGGATGAGCTCTCGACGCTCGCTGCCCGCGCGAGCAGCAGGTCACCGCTCTCCCCCTCGCTGACGATCACCTGCCCGAGCTGCATCTGCCCCGTGGTGAGGGTGCCGGTCTTGTCGAACACGACGGTGTCGATCCGGCGTGAGCTCTCGAGCACCTCGGAGCTCTTGATCAACACCGCCAAGCCCCGCGCCGCGGCCGGTCCCGGTCATGATCGCGGTCGGCGTGGCCAGGCCCATCGCGCACGGGCAGGCGATGATCAGCACCGCCACTGCCGAGACGAGGCCCTGCGTGGCGTCGCCGGCGGCCAGCCACCACCCCACAAACGTCACGGCGGCGATCATAGGACGATTGGGACGAAGATGCCGGCGATCCGATCGGCGAGGCGCTGAACCGGCGCCTTGCTGATTGGGCCCCCTGGATCAGTTTCACGATCTGCGCCAGAGCGGTATTCGCCCCGACCGCGGTCGCGCGGATCGTCAGCGCACCCTCGGTGTTGATCGTGGCGCCCGCGACCTGGTCGCCGGCGGTCTTCTCTATCGGCAGCGACTCGCCGGTGAGCATCGACTCGTCCACCGCTGAGCGGCCGTCAAGCACCTCGCCGTCGACCGGGATCCTCTCGCCGGGACGAACGCGGACGATCGCACCGACGGTCACCGCTTCGACCGGGACGAGCTGCTCTTGGCCGTCGATCAGCACGCGGGCCTGCTTGGCTCCGAGCTCGAGAAGGGCGCGGATGGCACCCGACGCGCGGCCGGTTGCGCGAGCATTCGAAATATCGTCCCAGGACGATGAACGCCATGATCACGACTGTCGTGTCGTAGAACAGATCGCCGCCGATCAGCAGATGTACTGTCGAGTAAGCGAACGCTGTGAGCGTCCCCAGCGCAATCAGCGTGTCCATGTTCGCGCTCCGGTGCCGCGCCCGCTGCAATCCGCTGCTGAGGATCGGCCAGCCCGCGCCGAACTGCACCGGTAGCGTCAGCCCCAGGGCGAGCCAACGCGCCCATGTCCGATCAGTTTTCCTCGCCGGCTGCGCCGGCCTCCCGGGTAGGGTGAAAACTGCCCGCTGCACCGGAAGTCTGTAAAGCTGGCGGAGGCGCTATTTTCCCACTAGGGAACCCATAAACGAGGACGACGACGATCGCCGCCAGCGGCAAGCTGAGCCGGACACGTCGGAGCCAATCGCGCTGCACGCGGCCGTGCTCCGCATCGGCCTGCGCCTCCGCCTCCTGCGAGACGGGCTTGATCTGATACCCGAGCTTGTCGAGCGCCGCCCCCGCCTCGCCCAGGTCGAACGCGCCGGGTTCGTACGTCAGCTCGGCATGCTGCGTGGCGAAATTCACCTCGATACTGCGAACGCCCGGCCTACGTGCGAGTACCCGCTCAATCCGCACCGCGCACGACGCGCAGTGCATCCCCACGACGATCAGCTCCTCACGCCCGTGAGGGCCCGCGTCAGCGACGACGGTCGGGTCTCTTGGGGCGCGACGGTGCCCATCAGGGCCGCGCCGTTCGGACCTCGTACCCCGTTTCCTCAACCGCAGCAACCATCATCTCGCGGCTCACGCCATCCGCGTGCTCAACATCGACCGTCCCCGTGTCCAGGCTGACGCCGACTTGGAGGACGCCCGGCAGCTCCAGGGCCTCTCTCACCGCCGTGCTGCACGCCTCGCACGTCATGCCATCGACCATGAGCTTCGTGTGGGTCATCGCCCACTCCCGCCGTGTGCGACCGGCTCCGCCAGCTCGCCCGTCGCCCCTCCCGCAAGCGAAGCGCCCACACCGCGATCGCGGCGTGGCCCCGCCCCTCGGTGACGGCCTCGGAAAAGCACGTCTCGAGGTGGTTGCGCAGGATCAAACGGTTGACCTTCTCCAGCGACGACTGCGCCGCGGAGACCTGCTTCATTAAGTCAACGCAATACGCATCCTCCTCAACCATCCGAATGATCCCATCGAGATGCCCGCGCACCGTCTTCAATCGATTCAACGCATCACGCTCAGCCAGTTCCTGCATTGCTACCACCTTCGCGACCCCACCCCCCGTGGGGTGGAGCCATAATGTTACAGGCCGCTCGCCGCCGCCAGCAGGCGCCGATGTCGCGCCCCCGGGTGAGCCCGTATGGACCCACCCGCCGCTCCGGGTGGCGCGGTACTATGGTGCGTCGTTGCCTATGCTCATCGCCGTCGGAGTAAACGTGTCTGACGGTCGTCAACTGTACGTGGACCGTGGTTGAGACTCCCAGTTTGCTGCTCGCTTTCGCTGCCGGGCTCGTCTCGTTCGTCTCGCCGTGCTGCCTGCCACTCGTTCCGGGTTATCTCGCGGCCGTGTCGGGCGTAACGCCCGGCGACGCGGGTCGGACCCGCTTCGACCGACGGGTGCTCGCACGCAGCCTGCTGTTCGTGGCTACGTTCTCGCTGATCTTCGTCCTGTTGGGGCTGAGCGCCACCGCCGCGGGCTCGTTCTTGTTCACGAACAAGCCACTGCTGAACCGGATATCCGGCATCGCGATCATCGCGATGGGTGTGCTGTTCATCGCCTCCATCTTCGTCGTCCGACTGAACCGCGACTTTCGAGTTCCCGGCCTGATCGAGCGCGCCGGCAAGGGCGGTCCGGTTGTGGCAGGGGCCGCGTTCGCGCTTGCCTGGACGCCGTGCGTCGGTCCAACGCTCGGGGCGATCCTCGGGCTCGCGTCGACCTCGCAGGGAACCGGCAAAGGAGCGCTGCTGCTCGGCTTCTACTCGGCCGGCCTCGCACTCCCGTTCCTGTGCTCCTCAGTGGCGTTCAATGCCGCCACTCGTGTGTTCGCGTTCTTCAAGCGCCATTACGTGGCGATTCAGATCGGCTCCGGGATCGTCTTAGTCGCGATGGGCTATCTCGTGCTGACCGGCCAGCTGTTTCAGCTGAATATCGAAGCGCAGCGCTTCCTGAGCAAGCTAGGGCTCAACTTCTTCCAGAGCGTGTAACGCCGTTGTGCCCAGGAGCTGTCGCACCACGTAGGGCGGAGCGCTAGCCGGACGGCCCAACGAACGCGTGTGCTCATGACGGACCGTGGGCGCCCCGACCCCGGCTGTTCCGGACCCATGCCCAACAGACCTCGCCGCTGGGCGAGCCAAGAACGGGGCACAGCGGCCAAGTCGTCCCGCCCCCGCAGGCGAGGATTGCCGTCGCTGACCGGGATCGCAGCGCGAGGGTCTGACTTCCCCTGGCGCAGCCCGAGGCCGTGCCGTGAGGCGTCGAACGAACTACTTGCCTGCCGACTGCGGGGGCGAAGAACCGGCCACGCCCGAAACCATGGCCTCATGTTCACCGAGGCGCGCACGGAGGTGCTGTTGACGAGCGCGCAGCGCTTCAATCTCGCTGTCTCCACCCGCGTTGCGGCTAGGCGGACAACATGCTGCCTGGCTTCCTCGGCGGTGGGACCACCACATGTGCGCCGGACACGCCAGGCCGGCCACAACAGCGATTCCGAGGATGAGGCCCTGACTCATCGGGCGGTTGTCTCGGCGCTCTCTGCGCGGCTTCGCTCGAGCCGGTCGATCTCTTCGCTCACGCGGCTGTGCTCTTCACGCAAGAGCTCAAGCGAGGCCGGGTGTGCCGAGTCACGAGGCGCGGCGCCGCTGCTCGGTCCGGTCTGGCGCTTGTTGCCGCGCATCATCATCCACATCATCGCGCCCATGCCCACCGGGCAGGCCAGGAACGCGAGAGGCGCGAGGCTCGTCGCAACGGATGCAATTTCCAAGGCAATTCTCCTTCCAAATCGGTCAGGGTACGATGGAGTGTAGTAGTTTGCATCGCCCATGACAAGAAGCTCCACGAACCGGGAAACCGGGTCTGCATCGAGATCGCGACAGACTCGCATCGCAGTGGGGGTGAATCGTTCAGCGCAGCTGCTGCGAACCATCGGCGGGTGATGAGCGCAGTGGTGATGCGGTGTAGCTCAGCTGGTCAAGACCACGCCCTCGGGGCACGCGAACGCATCCACCTCGCCGAGACTCAGGCGACACGCCCGCGAGCACTCCTTACTACACTCTGTCGTACGATGTTTTTCGCTCAACCGTCACTCGCCATCTCCCCCTCGCCGACCAGCCTCAACATCGACCCAACGCCCACTCGCCCGGTAGCCGTACATGGGTAGCAGCAGCATCTTTTTCGGGGGATCGGTCGTCGCCGCGGTTATCGCAGGGTCCGTGTCGCTGTTCGCGCCGTGCTGCATCTCGATCATGCTGCCGGCCTACTTCTCGAGCGCATTCCAGAACCGGCGTGCGCTCGTCGCGATGACGTTCCTGTTTGCCGCCGGAGTCGGGACCGTGATCCTGCCGATTGCCGTGGGAGCCGCATTTCTACAGCGCCTCTTCGTATCTCAGCACGCGCTGATCTACACGGGTGCTGGCGTGCTGCTGCTGGCACTTGCGGGATACATGCTGGCCGGCGGCCGAATTCATCTGCCAATGCCGGGACGCGCCGCCGGCGGGCGCACCGGCCCGTTGAGCGTGTACTCGCTGGGAATGTTCTCCGGCGTCACGAGCTCCTGCTGCGCGCCGGTAATCGCCGGGGTGATCGCATTGTCTGGTGCCGCAGGCTCATTCGGCGCCGCGGCCGGCCTCGGCTCGAATACGTGTTCGGGACGGTCGCGCCGTTGTTCGTGATCTCGCTGCTGTGGGAGCGCTTCGATTTCCGCTCCAGCCGGCTGTTTCGCTCACGGACGTTCACCTGGCGAATCGGGCGCTTACGTCGCACAATCAGCGCGACGACGCTCGCCAGCGGCACGCTCCTCGCCCTGATGGGGGCGGCGACGATGTACATCGGTCTGTTCAAAGACTCGATGCCCTCGCCGCACGGCTGGCAGGCGAGCCTCTCCGCAACGCTCCAGCACTACGGCACGAAGGTCACGCATGCGTTGTCATTCGTCCCCGGCTGGATAGCGGCCCTGCTGCTCGTGCTGATGATCGCGACCCTAGCGCGGCACGCGCTGCGCCAGCTCATCGCGCCGTCGCAGGCACGATCCACCGAAGAGAACGAGCCCGATCCTTGGGCCTCAGACGGCGCGGCCGAGCCCGAAGCCGACACCGTCCACGAGTACCTGCCCCAGGAGGCCCGAAGATGACCAGTCGCTCCAAGACGAAAAGGGTGGCAAGTGAGCAGCGGCGCCAGACAGAAGCGGAACTGCGAGATGCCGCGCACGCGCGCCGCGTCCGAAACCGCGTTCTCATAGCCGTCGGCGGTGCCGTGGGCATCCTGGCAGTCATCTTTCTCGTCAGCACCGGTGGGGGCGGACCTTCGGGCGGCGGCAGCTACCCCTATCAGGTCGGTTCACCCGGGCCGGGCCAAACTGCGCCCGCCGTGCGACTCGCGAACACGCAGGGCGGTGAGTTCGACCTCACCGGCCAGCGCGGCAAGACGGTGCTGTTGTACTTCCAGGAGGGCCTGAGCTGCCAGCCCTGCTGGGATCAGCTCAAGGACCTCGACCGCGCGTCGGCGCAGCTCACAGGACTCGGGATCAGCGAGCTGGTGAGCGTCACCAGCGATCCACTCCGAGATCTGAAGCAGAAGGCCTCTGATGAGGGACTGACCACCCCAGTGCTCTCAGACCCCAACCTCACTGCCTCGCAGGCGTACTCCGCCAACCAGTACGGAATGATGGGCTCAAGCCGCGATGGCCACTCCTTCGTCCTGGTCGGTCCGGACGGCCGGATCCGCTGGCGAGCCGACTACGGTGGCGCTCCGAACTACACCATGTACGTCCCCGTCACGCACCTGCTCGCGGACATCCGCAAGGGGATCGGCGCTGCCTAGTCCGGTCACGCTCCTCACCCAGCCCGAGTGCGGACACTGTGAGGACGCCAAGCGGCTGCTCGCACGCCTCAGCGGCGAGTATCGCCTGTGCGTGCGGATGGTCGAGTTCTCAAGCGTGGAAGGGCAGGAGCTTGCTGTGCGGGGTGGTGTGATGTTTCCGCCCGGGCTGTTTCTCGACGGAGAGCCGTTCTCCTACGGGCGTCCGTCCGAGCGCAAACTCCGCAAGGCGCTCGCACAGCAGGCAGCACAGGCCTGAAGGTTCAGTGGCCGGCGAGCAACTGCCGCGCCACCGCACCAGTAGGGCCGCCAGCATCGAGCGCGACTGCGCGTTCGAGCTGCAACTGGGCCTGCCGGCGATGCCCGGCGCGCTGCAGTACCGCGCCGAGATAGAGCCGGGCGGCGGGGAGCGACGGATCGAGCCGGACCGCAGCAACGAGCTGTGCCACCGCGAGTCCACGGCGGCCGGTACGGGCCAGCGCCGAGCCGTAGTAGGTGCGGATGCTCGCGACTCCAGGCAGCATCCGTTCCGCCTCGGCGTAAAGCGGCAGTGCGGCCGCAACGTTGCCACCCTGATCGAGGATGAGGGCACGTTGCGCGAGCGCTGACCCACGCGCGATCGCCGGTGGGACCGGGGCCGGCGCGAACACGCTCGCGGTTGCCCGAGCCGTCGAATGCGGACGCACGGCCGCGTACGTACCGACCCCGGCGGCCAGCAGGGTGACGCCGATCAAGAAACGACGCACCCCCGGCCGGGGCCAGCCTGAGCGCTTTGGGGCACCGCCGCGCGCGCCGACCCATCTTGCATGGTGCTCCCGTGCCCAGGATGCCCGCACTGTTCCGCGCACCATGCCCCGTAGGGAATGACGGGTGCTCGGCGCCAACAATGCCAGGTAGAGATGCCCCGTCACGAGGAGCGCGGCAATGTAGGTCAACGCGTCGTGCAGCACGATCGTGCCGGAGAAACGCAGCGTGGTGTTCCGCTCACCGAACCACAGCAGCGCACCGGAGATGACGAACAGGACGGCGAAGCCAGCCTGCACGATCGCATGAACCTTTTGGCCGGCGTTGAAGCGTCCCTGCGGGACAGCCCAGCCGCACAGCCAGCGGACATCATCGCGGTCAAGCCGCTCGATTTCCCGGCGGGTTTCTCTCAGCCCGCGACGATCGCCCGTCACGCACACGATCAACAGCGCCGCCAGCCAGCCGATGGCAACGTACAGGTGGATTGCCTTGATGAGCCCTCGCCGTCCGACGGCGTCCGACAGCGCTGGGATGTAGAGCACGAGGCCGCTAGCCAGCAGGGCGAAGAACGCCACTGCGTTGACCCAATGCAAGGCGCGTTCGGTACGCGAGAAGCGATGCACATAGACCGAATCAGCCATATCCGTTGGAACGCCCCAGCCACGCGTCCTGGTCGTAGCCTCGCTGTTCCCAATAACCGGTGACGGGTGCGGCGCTGACAGTGATCCGCTCCAGCCACTTGACGCCCTTGTAGCCGTACATCCGCGGCATCACGACCCGGAGAGGCGCACCGTGGTCTCGGCTCAGCGGCTGGCCGTCCAACCCGTAGGCGACCATCGCATCGGGTGCCCGGAGCTGCTCGAGCGTGAGCGAGTCAACGTATGGACGCTCGGCTGAAACGAAGGTCAGCGCCCGCGCGGCCGGCAGCGGCCGAGCGGCAGCAAGCAGATCAGTGAACCGGACGCCGGCCCAGCGGACTGCCGGTACCGACCACCCCGTCACGCAATGGAAGTCGGACGTCTGCTCGGCGCCCGGCAGCGCGAGTAGCTGCTGGTAGGTGAGCTCCTGCGGCTGCTCGACCAAGCCGTCGATGCGCAGCCGCCACGTCGCTTTGTTGAACGTGGGCATCGGCGGATTGACGGAATAGATCCGCCACCCGTTGTTCGCTGCCGGAAGTGCCGCACGGAGGCCTGCCGGCAGCAGCGCCGTCACGCCGTGAAGCTCTCGAGACAGAAAGCCAGACGATGCGTCGCCCCACAAGATCGACGAGGCGCCCACCCCCACGATCCCGAGGAAGGCTCGGCGGCCGATCGGAGAGCCCTCGGACGGCGGTGCGTCCGATTCGGGCCGCGGCTCCACCCGGTTGATACTACTGTGCGTAGTGACGCCCCCAGCGATCTCCGGCCACTCCGCCGCCACAGCAGTTCGTCGCCTCGCGAGCGTAAGCCTCCTGATGCTGGCGGTGTGGCCGGCCTCGGCCGGCGCCCACGCTGCATTCCAGGACGCGAGTCCCGAGCCGGGCGCGCGACTGGCGGGCGCTCCCGCACAGATCACGCTGGCGTTCACCGAACCGCTCGATCACCCTCTGACCACAGCCCGGATCGTGGGCCTACAACCCCAGCGGCGGATCGCCGCATCCCTCGTCTTCGGCTCGGTTAACGCTATGACGCTACGGCCGGCCAACCCGCTACCCACGGGGGCGTACCGAGTGCAATGGCACACCGTCGCGATCCGTGACGGCCACGCGCTCGAGGGGTCGTTTGGATTCGGCGTGCGTACCAGCGCCATCGGTGGCGCGGCTCAGATCGAGCAGAGTCCGCTGGCTCGTGGCGGATGGCTCCGCGTCGCGTTGCGAGGGCTCTGGTACGTGGCGCTGTTCTTCTTCGGCGGCGGACTGCTCTGCAGCGTGCTCCTGCCGGCGCCCGCTGGGGCAGGCGGATGGCTGCTAACGGAGATAGGCGACGCCATGCCGGCCTCCGGGAGGACGGCGGGGGCTGCACTCATTCGGATCCGCGCTCGCACGCGCGCGGCGGGCTGCATCGCCGTCGCCGCCGGCGCCAGCGCCGCGCTTGCCGAAACCCAGGATGCGGCCGGATCGTTGTCGTGGCGTTCGATCCACGCCTACCTGCTCTCGACGCTCTCAGGCGAGGCGCGCCTCGGGGCAGTGGGCGCAGTTCTAATCGCGATGCTGTTGATGATCCGCGCTCCGCGCAGCGCAGCAATAGCCTTGGTCGTTGCGCTTGCCGTTGTGGCCGTCGGGGGCCATGCGAACTCGGCGTCCCCTCGCGTGCCGGCGGTGCTGACTGACTGGGCACACCTCGTCGCCGCCGTGCTGTGGGCGGGAGGCATCGCGCAGATCGCGGTCGCTTGGCTGCCTCGGGTCCGCATCTTGAGCGAGGCCGAGCGACAACGCGTGATGCGGGACGTGCTCGACCGCTTCGGACGGGTCGCCCTCCCGGCATTCGGCGTGGTCGTGATCGCGGGCATCACCAACGCCGTGATCGAGCTCGGCTCATTTGCGGAGCTGTGGCAGACGGCATACGGCCGGGTGTTGATCGTCAAGGTCACGTTCGTCGGAGCGATCGCTGCGGTGAGCTTCGGGCATGCGTTCGTGCTCCGTCCTCGGTTCATGGCTCGCGGTGGCGGTCCCATGCCCACTGAGCGTCGCCATTGGCAGCTGCTGCGCTCGCAGCCGGCGCTCGGAGCGCTCGTCCTCGGGGCCGCGGCGCTGCTGGTGGCATTTCCGGTGCCGCCGCGACAATTGCTCAAGCGGGCCGAGGCCAGCTCCCCGCCGCTCGCCACCGTTCCGTTGCGGCCCCCCCGTACAGGTGAGCTTGCAGTCGCTGAGGAGGCGGGCCCCTGGATCGCTGCGGCGTGGGTCCGGAAGGTCGCAGCTGGCACGGCGAGCGGAACCGTCAGGTTGTTTGACTACAAAGTCCAGCCGGTGCCGGCACGGATCCGCATCGCCGGTGCGCGCACAGAGAGCTGCGGGTCTGGATGCCTGACGTTCACCGCGACTCCGGCGCCGGCCCGCCTACTGATCCTCGCGCGTCTCGGGCCTCGCGGGACGTCCGCGAACCTTCCAATCCGCTGGCAATCGAACGGGACGGCAATCGCGGAGCGGATCCTCCGATCAGCGGTCGCCGCGACCGACCGGCTGCGCTCCTTTCAGATCGCCGAGCGCCTCAACGGCGGCTTTGGCGGCCCGCTGGCGATAGCGCAGTATCGGATCGCGGGGCGCTATGACTTTGCCATCAATGGTCGTAGCGCCGGAGCGTTCAACGAGATCGGGCTGGGCCGGCGCGTCTGGACCCGTCAGCCCGATGGGTCCTGGCAGCTGCAGATCGGCCCGCCGCAGGACACACGCGAACTGATGCCCTGGTGGACCCATGGCAGCAACGTGCGGTTGCTGGACATCCACACCTCTGACGGCAGGCACCTCGCCGATCTGGCTCTGGCGGGCATCCCCAAACCGAGCGTGAGTGTCCCGTTCTGGTTCCGGCTGCGCATCGACCTCGCTTCGATGAGAGTGGTGGCGATGCGCATGATCACCGTCGGCCATTTCATGGACCAGCGCTACTTCGCGTTCAATGCTCCGGTGCGGATCCGACCACCGATCACGGGTAGGTGAACGTGCGACGGATGAGATGGCCGGGCGTGACGAGCGCTTCACTGAGCAGACGGTCACGGTCGTCGACCGTGATACGGACCCAGATATCGGAGCCGGGAAGCGAGAAGGCCAGCCGGCGGTACGGTGGGCGATCGAGCGGCCGGACATCGACGCTGCCCCCGGTCCAGGGTTCTCCCGCGATGAACGTTTGTCCGTCGCCTCGATAGACCGTGGGGCTGGCGAAGGCACGGGGCCCACTGCTGACGTGCTCGACCAGCACCATCCGGCGGACCGCACGCATTGCCCTCACGATGCGAGCCAGCAGCGCGGGCTGGGCCGGTTGCGGCGGCCAGGGAACATCGAATTCCGCGCTGCCACTTGGCCAGTTCGGGATCGCGACCCTCGTCACGAGCCGCGTGATTCCCGATCGGAGGCGATATCGAATCGCAAAGCAGCCCGGGCCACACGGCCGCGGGGAGAGATCGGCGGCGCGGCCGGTCCCGGTCACGTGGACCGTTACGCGCGTGTCCGTCGGGGCGGGATCTTCGACGCGCAGGATCCGGAAGCGGAGCTCGTCCGGCGCAGCCGTAACACCAACGACCGTGCCCAGCCCCGCGAGGGTAGCGAGCTGCAGAGCCGGCCCCTGCACAGGAGGGGGTCCCAGCACGACGGCGGGGATCGCCGCCTGGGCAGAGCTGCGCGGAGGTGCCGCATTCACCAGAATCGCCGCCACGAGGAGCACCCCCACGAGGGCGATGGCCTCGGTCAAGGTCAGGCGGCGCAGCAGGCCGAAGCGGAAATTCGAGTAGCCGCGCAACGTGAGCAGTCGTGAGGCAAGGGCGAGGCTCAGCGCGAGCGCTACGACGCCTCCTTTGATGAGGAGTGTCCGCCCGTAGCCGGTATTCACCAGGTCGCTGGGCGCTCTGAGCTCAGCGAGTGCATCCAGAGCGCCCGCGGCCAGGATCACGAGGACGGTTGGTAGCGCCAGAGCGCTATACCGCCGCACGGCCGCCGCCAGCGCTCGATTGCCCGGCTCGGATGCCGTTGAGCGGATGCTCAGCACGAGATGGGCCAGTAGTCCAACCCACAGCGCGACCGCGCCGAGGTGAACGGCGTCGGCGCCGACCGCCCACGCGCGACCCGAGGTGCCGGCGTGGCTGCGGAGCGAGATCGTTAGCACCGCGACCGCGAGCGGCACGACACCCAGCCAGCGATACCGTCGGACGCGCACCGTCACTCCCGCGAGCAGTAGCGAAACGATCAGCACGGCGGTCAGCATCCCTGGTCTCGTGCCCGTGGCCCCGGCCACCCGCGCGAGATCGACGCCCGAGCCGAAACCGCCACCCGCGCGCTGTCCCGCGACCAAAACGAGCTGAGCCAGCGCCCCGAGCAGGGCGAGAGTCAGCCCGGTCGCCACCGGCGGCCGGCGAGATCCCGTGAGTTGGCCGGTGAACACGAGTCGCTCGCTGACGAGACCGCCCAGGGCGAGCGCCAGCCCGATGAACACGAGCGCGCTGAGCACTTCCTGCTCGGGCGGGGTTCGCGACGCATTCCCGGCCGACACGGATGGCAGCGATGCCGCGCTTCCAGCCGCGAACGCAAACTCGCCCTCCGTGAGGTGACCATCGTCGGCCAGGACGCGCCAGGAGACGATGAACACACCGCTCAACTGCCGAGGGAGTGCCTCCCGCACAAGGGCGCCGTGCAGCACCGCATGAGAACTGCTGACGGGCCCGCCTCCTGGGCGCCGAACGCTCACCTGCTCGCTCCCCGGAACCACAGGCTCGCTGAACGAGAGGACGACATCCCTCGGCGTCGAGGCAAGGCGCGCGCCCTGCAGTGGGCTTGAGGAGATCAGGAACGCGTGCGCGTGCGCGCCCGCTGGTGCCAACAGGCCGCCGACGAACGCCACGAGCAGGACAGCTTGGACGCGACGTCGTCTGCGCGGGCCGCGCGAGCTGAGGACCAATGCGTACGAGCTGAGTAAGAGCATCTCACTACGATTTGTAGTAGCTTGGACGAAACCTTGCGTCGCTGGCGACACCCTCCGCTGTGGCTGCGGTACGTGATGGCGATCTCCGGTGCCGCGCTGGTCTTGATCATGCTCGTGCGGGCCGAGCACGACAGCAACGGGGGGGCGCCGGCGCCCGACAACGCCGCCGCCGCCGCCGAGGCTCAGGCTAACCGTGACAGCCGGATCGTCGTTGGCCAGGATCAAGCCCCCCACGCAGTGCCACTGGCTTCCCGAATCGCTCCGCGGCTGGCGGGCCGAGACGCGACTACAATGTGTCGTAGGGTGACACAAGGACAGCCGCCAGTTCGATATCGGCATGCCTAAGTTCCGAATCTCAATGTCGCGGTTCGGGAACCTCGTCTTGTCGGTGGCGATCGTGGCGGTGGCAGTTGCCCTGCTGAGCGGCGGCGTGGGTCCCCGTGGCTCGCGGTCCGGCTCGCTGGCTGCGGGGACGTCCGCGAGCCCGCCGGCGACCTCATACCGCAGTGCCAGGTTCGCGTTCCTAGCGCGCCAAACGAGCAACAGCTGCGGACTCGAGCCGGTAGCACTCATGGGGTTGTCCAGTCGCATGCGGCTCCAAGGCTCTTGCTGCTCTTCCATGGACCCCGCTGCCTACCGATCCCAGGTGCAGGGATTGCGCGCGGATGTGAGCGTCTCGGCGATCCCGCGCGACCCATACGACATCCCCGTCTCACTCGCCAAGCGACTGCTGGCGTTTGACCGAACCGTGCGTCTGAGCCCCCCAGCAGACGCGAAGCTATGCGGATGCGATGCAGATGTCGCGTGAGAAAGGTCCGTGCTGCTGTCGCTGCTGGCGCTGGTCCGCGTTTTGCGGGTTGAGCAAGCATCTGATCGCGGATCTGGCGTGGCGTGCAGCGGCGGTTGCGCACCTCATCGACCTCCTAGACGGGTGCGGCGGTCCTGGAACCCGCGCCTGATCACGCTCGCGAAATGGCGTTAGCAGTCATCGCTAGGCTTCCGGCGAGGCCATGACCAAACGTTCGGAGATACCGCCGCGGCTCCACGAGCTCGAAGCTTTGGTGATGGAGCAGGTCTGGCGCCGCGAGACAGCCACCGTTCGCGACGTGATGGACGCCATCAACGAGAGCGCTCCGAAACCGCGTGCGTACACGACCGTGATGACGATCATGGACCGGCTGCACCGAAAAGGCCTGTTAAACCGACGCAGCGAACGCAACACCTACATCTACACGGCCCGTCTGTCCCGCACTGAATACGCGCACGTCCGCGCGGAAACAGAAGTGGATGCGCTGGTCAGCGAGTGGGGCGACGTGGCATTGGTCCACTTCGCCAAGCAGATGGGCAACCTCGACCCCAAGCGCCGCGAACAGCTACGGCGTCTCGCCCGTGGTGCGTAGCGCTCGCAGCCTCTATCGACTGAACCTGACGCTCGCCGGCCTGGGGGCACTCGTCGTGCTCGCCGGAATGGGCATCGCGTTTGCTCGCATCGGCTTCGCCCCCGGACCGCTCGGCAGCCTGCTGAGCGACTGCCGGCGGTTCCTCTTGCCGCAGGTGACGCTCGCAGGTTTGGCGGTGCTCGGGCTCGAACTTCTGGGCACGACGGTGCTAAGCCGCGGAGCGCTCTCCGCCGGCCGCCAGGTCCGCGGTTGCCGGCGATTCCTCCACGCACTCGACGTCATCGGTTATCGCCGCGTCGCCGGACACAGGTTTCTGGTGGTCGCCGGCTCGAACGCGCAGGCGTTCTGCGCTGGCCTCGTACGCCCGCGTGTCTACGTGTCTCGCGCAGCGGCCGACCAACTCAGTCGCCTGCAGCTTGAGGCGGTCATCGCTCATGAAACCCACCACGCGCGCCGCCGGGACCCGCTGCGCATCATGCTGATCACGGTGCTCAGCGATGCACTCTTCTTCCTGCCGGCCCTCCGTCGCCTGAGAAACCGCTATGCGGAGCTGGCCGAACTCGCTGCCGACGAGGCCGCGCTCTCCGCCGTCAACGACGCCTCCCACCTCGCCGCTGCACTGCTGCACTTCGGGGAACGCGGGACTCCGGGCGTCGTCGGAATCGACGCAGAACGTGTCGATCACCTCCTGGGCAGCGCACCTCGCTGGGAGGTACGGGGCTCGACGATCATCGGGACGCTCCTCCCCCTCGCAGGTCTATTCGTGGTCATCGCCACCGTCGCGGGCTCGACCGCTACCCACACGAATCTCACGCAGCTCGCGGCCCAGGCGTGCATGATCACGATGTCCGCGGCGCCGCTCGTCGCGCTCGCTGCGCTCGCGCTGGCTGGCCGGCGCACCGTATCGCGCCTGCGGTTGCGAATCCCGTCGCTCTGAAAGCTCCCGGCTTCCTGGGCGCGCGGGCCCAGCGCCGGAGGATCGCTAGGCTATGCCACTACGCCGCGTAGGAGGGTCGCAGCCTGCCTTGGCGAATGCCCGGACCCCCAGGTGATTTCCGCCTGATCACACCCATGACCTCAGCTCACGCCCTGATTTGAACGCTGGATCGTGTTAACGAAACGTCCGGTCGTCCCGCTGGGGTTGATCACGTTGGCGCTGGTTGCCGCCGGCTGCGGGGCGATCCAACCTCCGAGCCGCGCCGCGACGCCCGCCACGCCGCGTGCCGCCCTCGCAGGTCCCCGCCCACGTTGGTGGCGTTGCACGCCCAGCGCAACGAACTGTTGGGCGGTGGGACGGCCGGCTTCCGGGCCCGCCTGGCGCACCTCCGCGGTTTTCCGGTGGTCGTCAACGTCTGGGCATCGTGGTGCGCACCGTGCCGGGCCGAATTTCCGCTGTTCCAGGTCGCGTCTCTGCGGCTCGGCCGCCGGGTCGCCTTCCTCGGCGTCGACACGTTGGATGCCGCCTCCGACGCGCGCGCCTTTCTCGCCAAATTCCCCGTCCCCTATCCCAGCTATCAAGACCCTGCGGGCGACCTGGCGCGCTCGGTCGCTCCCGCTCAGGGGGTGCCGATCACTGCGTTCATCGACCGTGCCGGTCGGGTCTCGTACTTCCACCAGGGGGCCTACCGGAACGAGGTAAGCCTGATGAGCGACATTCGGCGCTACGCGGATGGTCATGAGCGAGCTCGTTGAGCCGCCCCACAAATCCGGTCACGCCACAGAGCGGGCGGACCCGGCGCGCGATCCGGGCACCCCCCGGCGACTTCGCGGGCGGGGGCACGTCCTCGGAACCTCACTCGTGATCACCGCTGCCCTCCTGTTCCTCGGACTCATCACCTTCGGCGTCCTGCTGCAGGCTCCCAACACGGCGATTGACGACAGCCTCGCGCAGGCGGCCCGCACCCGCGCCTGCATTCGACCTCGCGGTACTTCAGCGCGGCGACCTCGGTGCCGCTCTCAGGCGCTCGCTCGGTCCCGTGTTCACCGATGGTCACCTGAGCCTTCGCGAGCTACATGGGACAGCTGTGGTGCTCAACATCTGGGCCTCGTGGTGCGATCCCTGCAGACAGGAGGCGCCGCTACTGGAGCGCGCTTGGCGGACCCTGGGCCGACCCGGTAAAACGCTGTTCGTAGGGCTTGACCAGCAGGGTCACGAACGACGCGGACGCCTTCATGCGCCTGTACGGCGTGGACTATCCGAACGTTCGCGATCCTGGGAACGACGTGCCCAGCCGCTACGGCGCCACGGGGGTACCAGAGACGTTCTTCATCAGCGCTCGTGGTGAGGTCGTCGACCACGTGATCGGTGTCCTGTCGCCGCGCGAGCTGCGCGACGGGATCCTCGCAGCGCGAACCGGTGAACGACTTGGAGTGCGATCCGGGGGCGCCCGTCGACTGTCGCGATGAGCCAGCAGGGACCCAGCACTGCCAAGAGAAGGGAACGGCGGGTCGTCAGCTTCAGGCTCGCCGCGGCCGCGCTCACGATCACGGCCGGGGCTGCCTTGATCGGCTTCGAGTTGCGTAGTCAGAGCAACCCCGGTCGTGCGTGGCGACCGAGATCCGCGGAGCGCTGAACGAGCTCTCGGATGACGGACGGAGCGTGCCGGTGCTCGCGATCAGCGTCGACCCGGCCCACGACACCCCATCGAGCGCGAAAGCGTTCGTGGCCCGCGAGCAGCTGACCGGTCGCATGCGGTTCCTGCTGGGTCGGTTCACGCAGCTACGCCCGCTCTGGAAGCAATATGCGATTCAGCCGGAGTTCAACCCGTCCGGGCGGCGCTACCCCTACGGGTACTCCGCATATGTGATGCTGATCGACCGCCGCGGGTTCTTGCAAGTTGGGTTTCCCGCCACTCAGCTCGTACCCGAAGACCTCGCTCATGACCTTGGACTGCTCCTCGCCGGCGGCGGGTAGCGCGCCCACCTCGGGGTGGATCCCCCACCAGCGATGGCGAGCGTCATTGACGCACGCCAGCCGGATGCATGAACCTCCACGCTGGCGACGGAAATCGCGCTTGCCTCGGCATCGCAGCCGCGGCCGAACAAGATCGGCGACGCGCTCCTATCCGCTCTAGTAACCTGGCGCGCGGTGGCCAGCCGCAAGGAGCAGAAAGCGCTCGCGCGCGAGAAGCGCCTTGCCGCCGAGCGCGAGGCGGCCGCCAAGGCGGCGAAGGCACGGCGGATCAGGCGAGTCGGCGCTATCGCTGGGGCCGCGGCACTCGCGGTGGTGATCGTCGTGATCGCATCCAGCAGTGGTGGTGGCTCAGGTTCGAGCACGCCGATCACGCCGGCGCCCAACGGAGTCAAGCTGCCGGCCCCGAAGCTCTCGAACCTCGCCGCGGCAACGAAGGCGGCGGGCTGCGTGGCGATCGACACCCCCGACTCAATCGCCCGAACCGCTCAGAACCGCAACCACGTGGACCCCAGCTCAAAAGTGACGTATCAAACCAATCCTCCAACCTACGGACCGCACTACCCCAGCCCAGCGTCGGATGGGGAATACAAGGCGGGCGGAACGCCGAACGTTGGGTTGCTGGTTCACGCGATGGAGCACGGCCGTGTCGAGTACCAGTACCGGCCTGGCCTCGCCCCGGGCGACGTGAAGCAACTCGAGGCCCTGTTCAACGAGGCTGAAGGCCAGTGGGCTCCAGGGCAGTTGCTACTGCTGTTTCAAAACACCACCGGAATGCCGTATCAGGTCGCCGCCACCGCCTGGGGCCATGCCCTTGGCTGCAAGACATTCAACCCCCGTGTGTTTGACGCGCTCCGTGACTTCCGCCTCAAATACACCAACCAGGGTCCCGAGCAGCTCGGTACCGGAGCGGAATAGCAGCATGCCCTGGCTGGCGTCCCCGGTGCAGCCCTCGGTGACGTGCAAGCGAAGCATCAGCGTGGCCCTGATGGCCGGTGCGCTGATACCCGCCGGCTGCGGTGGCGGAGCAAAACCGGGTGCCGAGAGCATACGACCGCCGCGACGGGAACCCCGGTAGTGTCGCTCCCCGCTCCCGCCGTAGACGCTGAGCACGCCACCGCGGCCGAGTTCCCCAGGTCCGCCGGGCGCAGCTTGCAACAGCTTGCCTCCGCCGCTTCTCCGGGTCCTCAACTCGGGCTTGCCGTCTCTGTTTGCTTCCCGGCCGCCAGCGGCTCGCCTTTGGCCTGCTAGCCGCTAGCCACGAGCCTCTCTACGCACCGACCGCCGTCTACATCGCCTCCCGGCCAAACGCGCCCGCCCAGGGCCCGTTCCCAGCGCCCCTCGACCCGATGATCCCCCCGGCGCGAAGTCTGAGCCAAACCAAAACCGTGGCGACAGATACCGCCGCTGTGAAGGCGATCTACGAAACAACCGTCCCGCTTCCCCACCCGGGGCGTTATGACGTGTTGACGGTCTCGAAGGTCGGCCCCACGCTCGTGGGGGCAACCGCCTCGGTCAACGTCGCTGCCAGCAGTCCGATCCCTAACATCGGCCAACGCCCGCCCCCGATCCACACGCCCACGGTCGCGTTGGTGCACGGCGACGTCGCGAAGATCGACACTCGCGCCCCACCAGATGACATGCAGCGCACGGACTTCGCCTCGGTCATCGGTAGGCGGCCCGTTGCACTGCTGTTCGCCACCCCCGCCCTGTGCCAGTCGAGGACGTGCGGGCCCGTCACCGACCAGGCGGTAGAGCTCGAGCGCCAGTTCGGCAACCAGATGACGTTCATCCACAACGAGGTGTACGTCGACAACGATCCGAACAAGGGCTACCGACCCCAGCTGCGAGCGTTCCATCTGAAGACAGAACCGTGGCTGTTCACGTTCGATCTGAAGACAGAACCGTGGCTGTTCACGTTCGATCGCCATGGGAGGATCGCCGCGCGACTCGAGGGCGCCTTCGGGATCAACGCCTTCCGCCATGCAGTCGAGTCGGCCCTGAAGTGACGAGGCGGCCGCTTCGGCAGACGCTCCTACCCTGTGTAGTAAGCTAGCGTGCCGTGGCCATCCGTCAAGAACATTTGAGGCGAAATCGTTGCATGCGCGCGGCCGTGGCCGCGCCCGGCCGCGACCTGCACCAGAGCAAACCGGGCAGTCACCGCAAGAATCAGATCGCAGTGTCGTGACACCGGTCTTCTCGGCGTCAATTCCAAGCCCCTCTTCTACCGGAATCAGCGCCGGTCCGCTGTTCTTTCATGCCTATGGTCTCGCGTACGTCGTCGCCGTCACGACCGCCGTGCTCATCGCCCGTCGGCGCTGGAGCTGCGCCGGTGGCGATCCGGCGCTGGTCAAGGAGGTCGCGATCTGGGGGTTCCCCGCCGGCCTGCTGGGCGGCCGGATCTACTTCCTGATCACGACCCCCAGTCAGGTCCCCCCGCACTGGTGGGGACCGTTCGCGATCTGGAAGGGTGGTCTCGGAATCTGGGGCGGGATCGCCGCCGGCGTGGCCGGCGGACTCTTCATCCTGCACAGACGACTTCCGTGGCCCGAGGTGGTGCGATTCATGGACGCCGCCGCTCCTGGCCTGCTCGTCGCCCAGGCGATCGGCCGCGTCGGCAACTACTTCAACCAGGAGCTGTTCGGTGGCCCAACCACTCTCCCATGGGGGCTCGAGATCGATCCGGCCCATCGACCACCGGGCTACGAGCACTTCGCCACCTTCCAGCCGACATTCCTCTACGAAATCATCTGGAACCTCTCCCTGGCAGCCTTTCTCGTTTGGCTGGGCCACCACCGCCGGATCCGACCACCGGGCCTGCTGGCGCTCTACGTCGCCGGCTATTCGGGGTTTCGCATCTTTGAGGAGACGCTACGAGTGGATTACTCCGAGCACATACTGGGACTTCGGCTCAACTTCTTTGTCGCATCAGTGCTGTGCCTAGCCGGGTTGACGTGGTTTACGGGAATCCAACGAGGATGGAAGCTCCACGGCACGGTGAGCCGACCTACCCGGGCGTGACGGCGGCACGCTGCGGCGGTGCGTCATTGCGAGAGCGCAGAACCTGCGCGTTCCGGTGAGCTGGACCCGAGGCTTTGATTTTCCCCACCGGATTCCTTGGGAGTCATTGAACCCTCTCTGTCAACGTAAGGTCGACAAGAAGAAGCACGCGTCTGCCAATAGGCTCAAGGCCGACCGCAAAGCGATTCAGCAGGCGTGCCCCAAGCCCCACCAGCGGTGCCACAGACCCGTTCGGCACCCCGGCGGGCGGGTAGTGCCACCGAGCGTCCAGCGGATCTGCGCTATTCCCGGAGTTCCGCAGATGATGGGCACACGGACACGCTGAATAGTGGTTGTGAGCAGGGCTTTTGGGCTGGTCGGGGGAACGAGCCCGTGTGTCTACAGATTGGCCGCGGCCGGCGGCTCGGGGACA
>JAABUJ010000225.1_pt1 | contig 124832 bp, 115 predicted proteins | sample 5559131 | NCBI WGS metagenome assembly JAABUJ01 (sample SAMN10711875, study PRJNA513366) | rock metagenome | isolation source: Antarctica rocks | place: Antarctica: Victoria Land, Mt New Zealand nord | collected 2016-01-07 | reverse complement strand
TCCAGAATCATCCACTCGGCATCGGACAGGTCGGTAGGATAGAGGCGGGGAGGCGAGACCATGTGAGGACTCCTGGTAGGTAGTACCTGTAGACTCGCATCTCGCCTCCTTTTCAGACAGCTTCTAGGCGAAGCGCTCTCGTTCAGCGTTGTTATAGCTGCGACTGAATTAGCTCGGCGAGATCCTTTACAGTTGGCGGAGGCGTTCGACACGGGCTATACTCAGTTGCATCGCGGGGTAGAGCAGTGGCAGCTCGTCGGGCTCATAACCCGGAGGTCGTTGGTTCGAATCCAACCCCCGCTACCAGTTTCCAGCCTGCCTCTGGCGGGCCTTTTTTATGCGACGCGCCGCTCAATGCGAGGGCCGCGATGGTCCCCGAGTTGAGGCATACTAGGCCTGCCTGGCCGGCATAGCCGCTGTCTTCTCTTCGTGTCACAACTCTGAGTGGTGTTACCTGGGCACGGTTCCTGCAAAGTCTGTGGGAGGGAGCGGTGCGAAATTCGTGACCGCTCGAGGCCTGGAAAGGCAAGGAGGACCTGTGGCTCTATTGCACATGTTGTCTGAAGAGGAAATCGCCGAGGACCGTATACAGGAGTACTTTCAGGATCTGTATCGTGTCGTTTGCGTTGGAGAGCGCCCGGACGGCCTCGACGTGCCAGGCGGAGTGGTTCGCACCACCTACGTCGTTGATTGGGAACAACTGGTTCATCTCCTTGAGGACTATACGGTGTTTGGTGAAGACATCGTTGAAGTCAACCGTATGGCGGGAGAGGATGCTTCGCTGCTTCGCCGCACTGTGTACACCGGTGGTCGTTTAGCTCGCGCCTAGCGAATTATCGTCCCGGCGCCTGGATCTCTCGCCGGTGTTGGCGAGCAAAGTGGTGTGTTGCCGGGGCACCGACCTTTCTATTCGCTCTCCACCGTGGCGCGGTCCACCGTCAGCACGATCGTTTCCGGAAGTACGTTCTCTACCCAGTCCATGGGCACGCGAGCAGAATGGGTGAAAACGATCCCCCGCGTGACCTGAAACCCACTGAGCTGCTTGGTCTCATCATCTACCAGCACTGAAGACACTTTGCCGACCTCACCATCGATCGCCCACACCACTGTTGCGTGGTCGATAACCTGCTCGCCTGGTAACACGTACGACAGTTCCTCGATGATTGGCGTAAAGGCTATAGATTCCACGCCGGTGGCCGCTCCGATAGGCAGAACATCGGGAACATCCATTGGCTCATGGACGAGGTCGGACGAAACTTCGGTGGCATCAGGCGGGGGCGCCACATTCCGGATTTCGCTATAGATATCCAAGTCGTCATACTGCTCGGACGAGAGCCCGATCTCTACCGCCTCATCGTCCGCTCCATTCACCCGACCGATGGGTACAAAGACCTCTCGCTCGCTCCAACCGGTATGCAGGACCACCAGTGAAACCACCTGGCTGGACTCTGGCTGGTAGACCACGCGCTGCAACGTGCCGAGAACGTCGCCATCCGGGTTGCGCACCTGGGCGCCAAGGTGGAACTCCATTACATATCCTCCTGCCGGGTGGGTCGTATCTTTCATAGTACCCACCTTTGACGGTCGGAAAGATGCATTGCTAAACTTGTTATGGGCTGGCGCCAGTCAGCCCTCTCCTTCGGCTGGGCCTGCGCGAAGCAGTTCCAGGCCGCCTCGGTATCGAGACGGTTCGCAGCGGCGAACAAGAAACGCTCGGAGAGGTCGCATAGTTTGGCCTAGTGCGCGGTCCTGGAAAGACCGTAGGGGGGTAACCTCCTCGTGGGTTCGAATCCCACCCTCTCCGCCACCTCTCACTTTCCCATCCGCTTTTAATCTTCCACTGTCATACTTTGGGAGTAAAGTATGTATCTCGTGGAGAAGACCGCATGAATAATCGTTCTCGACTTGGGGTGCTCGGCCTGGTGACCGTCGCCGTGCTCGCCCTTATTTTCGACGCTTTGGGTGGCTATGTGGCCGGGAAAAACGCGACTCCCAGCACCACAATTATTCGCCAAACTGCAGTACCGAGCAGCAATAGCAGTAATCCGGCGAGTTCGGTAGCCAGTATTGACAGCACAGCCCCCATGTCATGGGCGCAGGTTGCGCGCGAGGCGGGACCTGCGGTGGTCACGGTGGTAAACCAGCTGAAACCGCAGCAAGGCCTCTTTGGTTACGCGCCAGCTGGCACCGGCGAAGGCTCCGGCTTCGTCATCGACCACAAGGGTGATATTGTCACCAACAACCATGTGGTGGACCAGGCGCAGAGCCTCCAGGTGGTGTTCGCCAACGGCAAGAAGGCGAACGCGCAGTTGGTTCGAGCCGATCCACTGTCCGACCTGGCAGTCGTGCATGTCTCTGTTCCGGTGACCACCGTTCTGCGTTTCGGCGATAGCAATGCGTTGCAGCCCGGTCAACCGGTCATGGCAATCGGGAGTGCGCTCGGCGAGTATCGCAATACCGTCACGGCCGGCGTGGTCAGCGCTCTGGGTCGCACGATTCAAGAACCTCCCAGTGCAAACTTCCCGGCTGGCGTTTCGCTGCACAATATGCTACAAACCGACACCGCGATCAATCAGGGCAACAGCGGCGGTCCGCTTTTGAACGATCGCGGCGAGGTAGTGGGCGTCAACACCCTGATTTCTCGTGGCGCACAGCAGACCAACATCTTCGGCGCTGGCTCGTCCGTCGTGGCCGAGGGCCTGGGGTTTGCTATTCCCAGCAGCACGGTCAGTAACGTCGCTGCTCGACTCGTCCAGAACAAGCCTCCGGCCTTTCTCGGCGTGCAATACCACCCCATCAGTCAGCAGGAAGCAACCTACTATGGCCTTCCGCTGGGCGCCTACGTCAACGCGATACGCCCCAACTCGCCCGCGTCGCGAGCCGGCCTGCGTCAGCGAGACGTAATCACAAAGATCGGCGGACAGCCGATCAACGACACCTACTCCCTGGAGCAAGTTGTAGCCGAACATACCCCGGGCCAGACTGTAGGAATCACCATCTGGAGAAGTGGGAAGAAGCTCACTGTGAAGGTCAAGCTCGGCGCCAAGTCATAATCGCCTCGCAGGGCAACGTCCAGTTCCTCCGCGCAGCAGTCCAGCAGTCACTCCGTGGCGTCAGTGAACTCCCCATGCGTCAGTTCCACTAGCCGGCTTGAAGGAACGGCGAAAATAGCGTGCGCGCTTCCGGCGGCAGCATACACCATTTCATGGTCAAGCAGGCGCCGATCAATCAGCGTCGTTATGGGACGCAGGTGTGCCACGGGCGGCACGCCGCCCACCGCGTATCCCGTGGTCGCAATCACCTCTTCAGGACTGGCCAGGCGAACCCGCGCTACGTCGCGCTCGCTGGCAAGCCGGGCGCGGTTCACCTTGCGATCACCCGCCACCAGTACCAGCAACGGCTCTTCGTCCGCATAAAAGAGCAACGATTTAACGATAGTACCACCGCTGTGTGCAATGCCTTGGCGGCTAGCGGAGCGGTACTGGTGTTATCCGGCAACTCCTGAATCGCCAATCCCGCGGCGGACAAGTAGGGCTGAAGGTCCTCGACGGAGCGCATACCCTCTCCGACTACCCGATCGGCGTGTTCCATCGCACCAGGGGGATTCCAGCCGGTGCAATGACAGCCGGGCCGAAGACACGAATGGTCACCACCGGATTACCAGGAGCCAGACCGGCCCGGGTGTGAATAGCGCCGTGTCCCGCCACGTACGCGAAGGTGGTGCGCGTGTGCAGCGGCAACCGTTGACTCGCCTCAAACAGTCCGTTGGCGGCCGGCTGGAGCCGCTTGATCCCGAAGTGACCGTGCAGGGGACCGTATGCCACCCAGTAGGTGGCTGCAGGATCTCGGGGGCCAGACACCTGAAGCCGAAACAGTAGTTGAGTTTCAGCAGCGCGAACAATCGGGCGCGATGCTGCAACGCCTCGCCCTGGAAATAACAGTGAGAACAACGGCCAAAGCTATTCCGAGAGCAACAGCGGATCGTTTCATCGAGTCTCCCCAAGACATTGAACAAAGAGAATACGGGAAGGGCCGGCGATGTAGACACAAAGCATCTTCTGTGCCAGCCCATGCGCCCTTCGGCGGGCGGCACGCTTCTTGCTTCCTAACGTCAAGCAAGACCACCCATTCCCCACCAACGCCCTCTTCGATAGCACTACGAGGTGTTGGTCACGCAAAGGTACATTGTGACTCTCCACAGAGAATTTGAGGCTAACCGACAGAAAGGTCGGCGAGAACTGCTTCGACAGTACGTTCACTTGCAGCGTGAGTTGCTTGATGCCGACTCCACCACGTCTGCCTATCAAGCCTCGATTCAGGCCTTTCGACAAATGGGCTATACGCTTATTAACTCTGGCTTCGAGTCCGACCTGGATCGCTTGCTCCGGCTTCGCGTCATGGACGGTGGTCGGGACGAGCCGGCTCCAAGAGCCAAGCGGACCCGTGTCGCCGATCTGCACTTACTCACGGAGCGGGCGCGCTAAGAGGGACTAGCGCGTGTGTTTGCAGCGCTTGAGATGGTGCTGCCGCTGTTTGCGCGTACATTTCTTACGGGTGGGAACTCTGACCGCCGTACGGGTAGCCGTCGGCGTTGCGGTTGGAATCGGCGTGATGGTGGGTGTTGGAGTCATGGTGACTGTCGGGGTCACCGTCGGGGTAGGACTGGGCGAGGGCGTCGGGGTGGGCGTGGCAGTCGGAACCAGCGCTTGAAAACTGGTCTCGCCCCAGTCATAGGGGGTTGCCAGCAGATACGTGCCGCTCGCTGCTCCGCCAAAGTTCGCCGATCCAATCACCTGGCCGATCCCGTCGGTGGGTCCTACCAGGAACTCGCCCACCACGGCGCCGCTCATGTCGGCGTAGACGCTCCACAGGTACCGCACCGCCGGATAGTGCCGGAACTCCACCCGGCTGGGATTCCCCGCCACCACCGTTCCTGGCACGTCGATTGCCGGTCCATCAGGATGCTCGCGGACATAGAAGACGTTCGACAAGGCGAAGCCGGAACCCGACTGCACTCGCACCTCGTATCGTCCAGCAGACCAGAATGAGAAGCCGAGCTGCTCTGGCCAGAGGTATAGGGCAAAGGTCCCTGCGGCATCAGGGGTGGCATGCACCGTCCGCTCCCCCAACCCACCCGTCAGCGCGACCACCACATCTACCGCCTGGCCAGGTGGAAAGCCACTTCCCTGCAGCATGAAAACCGATGTGGGCGATGGTAGATCGGGACCTACCAGGAGATGCGGCTGGCCATCACCTGCCACAAAGGTGGCACTGACGCTGTCCTGCCCAACGACCGCGGCCACTACCCGATAGATTCCCGCCTGCCAGGAGCCGCTGGCCGGTTTCAATTCCAGGGAGAGCGTGCCGTTAGCATCGGCCACTCGCTGCTGCACCTCTTGATTTCCGGCCGGGTCGAACAGCACGACTGTCACCGGCGAATCCGCCGGCATACGCTGAAGAGTTACCTGATGCACGGTCGATAGGTCGCCAACCGCCGGCAGTACCGCGAGCGCCGCCGGAGAAGCAGTACTCTGCGCGGAAACATGGAAGAAGGGAAGAGCCGTCACCGCGAGAGCGACGATCAAGAACAAACGGAATCGCATGGGAGCCTCATCTTCTGACAGATATCGATTTGCGCGTACAACAGGGTACAGCAAGCGCCTGCCACACATCTTGAAGACGTGCGAACGGTTGGTTCTGTAACAGGTTTCCTCCATCCGCGTGGCCCCGTGACGGAGATGACGTTGAGTCAGGCGCCTGGGGAGTACCACTTCGATACCCGCGCGGCTGGGCCTGGACCTGCGTGGCTGGGCCTACTCGCCCTGTGGACAGCCACTATAGTGATTTGAAACGTGGCACGAGGAGAGAAGCGCAATGGGAAGGCAGCTTAACCTGCTAAAACAGCGACTGGAGGAGATTCGACACCTCAATAAGGCCAGCGCCCTGCTGATCTGGGATCAGGAAACAAAAATGCCGCCTGGCGGAGCGCGGGCGCGAGCCGAGCAGCTGGCAACGCTATCTCGGCTGGGCCACGAGCTGTTTATTGCCGATAGGACAGGTGAATTGCTAGCCCGTGCCGCCAACGAGACGGCTGATCTACCGTTCGATGACGATGACGCCAGTCTGGTGCGGGTCTCTCAGCGAGATTACGACCGGACCAAAAGACTGCCGACCTCGCTGGTGACGGAGTTCACGCGCCACTCCGTCCTCGCTCATGAGGCGTGGGTGCGCGCTCGAGCGAACGACGATTTCGCCGCCTTCTCCCCCTGGCTGGAACGAACCATCGAACTGAGCCGGCAGCGCGCCGAGCATCTCGGCTATCAGGAAAACATGTACGACGCATTGCTCGACCTCTTCGAGCCTGGCATCAAGTCCTCGCGGGTGACCCGCATCTTCGACGACCTCAAGCAGGAACTGGTGCCGTTGGTAGCCGCCATCGCGGAGCGGAGCGACCGGGTTGACGACGCGGCCGTCCACCAGCCCTTCGATGAGAGAGCGCAAGAGGCCTTCGGCAAGAAGATCGCCGCGATACTGGGATACGACTTCTCGCGGGGGCGGCTCGATCCAACGGTCCATCCCTTTGAAACCTCCTTTTCGTGCAACGATGTCCGCATCACCACCCGCTACGAAAGCAACTTCCTCAGTCCCTCTCTCTTCGGGACGATGCACGAGACCGGACATGCTATGTACGAACAGGGTGTGTCGCCGGCATTGGACCACACACCGCTGGGTCGTGGCGCGTCCAGTGCCGTGCACGAGAGCCAGTCGCGCATGTGGGAGAACGTGGTGGGCCGGAGCCGTCCCTTCTGGCAACGGTACTATCCCGATCTCCAGCGGGTGTTTCCCCAGCAACTGGCAGCGGTCGACATCGACACGTTCTATGGAGCCATCAATACGGTGCAGCCATCCTTGATCCGGGTGTATGCGGATGAGGTGACATACAACCTGCACATCATGCTGCGCTTTGAGATGGAGATGGACCTGCTGGCGAACCGCTATCCGGTCTCAGCAGCACCGGCCGTCTGGAACGACAAGATGGAGTCGTACCTCGGCGTGCGCCCGCCAAGCGACACCCTGGGCATCCTACAGGACGTCCATTGGTCCAACGGCCTCTTCGGCTATTTCCCAACGTACGCCCTGGGCAACATCCTCTCTCTGCAGCTCTACGACAAGGCGTTGCAGGAACGACCCGAGATACGCGATCAACTGGCCAGGGGCGAAACAACCGGTCTGCGGGAGTGGATGACTGAGAAGATCTACCGACACGGCCGCAAGTTCCAGCCCGCCGAACTGGTGGAGCGCGCCACCGGCGAGCCGCTGCAGTCGAGAGCATACATGAAGTACCTTCAGACCAAGTTTGGCAGGCTGTACGGGCTGTAGTATTGGAGCGAACCACGGGGGAACGGTAATCAGCGCCGCGTAAACGCATCCGGCGGGAGCAGTGCGTGTACCCCCGCTATCTGATTCACCACCTGCGTGATCCGCATCTGCACCGTCAGACCGGCCATCACCATCGCTTCCGCGCGGGTGAAGCCATAGGTCTCGACCATGTGCTTCAGCATCGCGTCCAGCGCCTGTTTGGCGGCGTCGTCCAGGTCTGGAGCAAAGCCCATGGTGAGGAAGCCAGCAGGCGTTTGCGCACAGGGCAGATCGATCGCCATATCCCTGCGAACATCAAAGCTCAGCTCAACCCGATCCATCGGGCACTCAATCGCCGTGCTGGAGACCTCGCCATCCCCCTGCGCGCCGTGTCCATCGCCGACCGAGAAGAGCGCGCCCTCGACTTCGATCGGGAGCCAGAGCGTGCTGCCGGCGATCAACTCGCGGCAGTCCATGTTGCCACCGACCCGACGGGGCGGTGTGGTCGAATGGCGGCCAGGCTCGGCCAGGGCGTTGCCCATAACGCCCATAAACGGGCGCAGAGGCACGCTGAGGCCGCGATCGTCCAGGGATATCGCCATTCCAGCGTCCGGGTCCAGCCGCCAGGCAATTCTGGCCTCCTCCTTCAGGCCCAGGTCGTAGCGTGTCAGCCAGGGCCGCGGACCGGCCCAGGTCCAGCCCCAGGCGCCGGTACGCAATGACCTGATGCCAATTTCCAGCACGTCACCCGGCTCGGCGCCGAGTACGGAGACGGGACCAGTCAGCGCATGTCCCTGGTCCCGCTCTTGGTCCGCGTGAATCTCGGGAACGATCTCACCGAGGTCGCGGCCGATCTTGCCCCAACCGGCGTCGAGTGTCTGGAAGATGACCGTGTCGCCCCGGTTGATGGTCAACGCCGGTTCGGCGTCGCGGTCGAACGGCCCGTGGAGGGTGCGGCGTTCGATGCCAAGATGGTGAATGCTCATGTCCATGCTCCTCTCAAACCACGCTATCTCTGCCAGATTCCGGTGGGGCGCCCGGCGCGGGGCCGAACTCAGCGACCTCCTGGTCGCTCGCCGCATCCACGCTTCCTCGGCCAGGGTGGTTTCCCTGTGCAGCTATTGTGTCTGGCCGGAGTGTTTCTGTGAAATCATCGCTCGATTTGCAGCGCATTCGGAGCCATTGACCATCAAGCAGACATAGGACACACAACGCTGCCATAATGCTGAAAGAGGGGGGCGAGATGAACGACGACCACCTCGGGCAGGGTGTTCTCGGCACATTCAACCGAAAAGAAGCTGACCTGGCCAGCAGCTACCATCACCTCTTGCAGTCCGATCGTGACTTAGCGAGATCGACCCATGAGGCGATGCTCCGTGCCCACCGTGAGCGCGACATTATCTTCCAGGGCCGCTTGATCTGTAACGTGCTGCGACCGAGATTCATCAGCGACGACCGCGTCAATGAGCTGAGTCGGGTGAGCTCGATTCTGGCCGCGATATTCGAGCGTGCAGGCGATTTTTTGCTGTCATCGGACTCGATGTTGGACCTGGTGTTTGCGTCCGAAGAGGAACGGCGCATCTGGGAAATAGACCCGGGATTCCCCGGCTTCACCCACACCTCGCGGCTCGACGCCTTTATGGTCGGCGAAGAGCCGCGATTCGTGGAGTACAACGCGGAAAGCCCAGCCGGCATCGGGTATACGGATTGCCTCAGTGAGGTTTTCCTGCAACTCCCAGCCATGCGGAAGTGGCACTTAATCGACCGTGCGGACCGCTTCGACGGCCGGCAGCAGCTGCTCGATACCATGCTCTGGGCACACCAGCAGTGGGGCGGGAGCGACACTCCGACCATGGCCATTATTGATTGGGAAGATGTCATGACAGCGCGCGACTTTGAACTGTGCGCCGATGTCTTCCGCGCGCAGGGCGTGCCTACCGTGATTTGCGATCCGCGCCGGCTGGAATACAGACATGGCACCCTGTGGCTGGGCGAGGACAAAATCTCCATCGTGTACCGGCGCTGTCTCTTGCACGAGCTGCTGGATCACGCAGCCGAGGCACAGGCGCTCTTGCAGGCCTACCGTGACGGCGCCGTGTGCATGGTGAACACTCCCCGCTCGAAGATGCTCCACAAGAAGAGCGTCATGGCACTGCTGAGCGATCACGCCTTTGGGCTGGAACTGAACGAGGAAGAGCTGGATGTGGTGGATCGGACGGTGCCATGGACTCGTCTGCTGATCGAAAGCACCACCAGCTTCCATGGCGAGACCGTTAAGCTGGCCAAGCTGCTGCTCGACCAGCGCGAGCGATTCGTGCTGAAGCCCGTGGACGACTATGGGGGGCGCGGCGTGGTGCTTGGCTGGGAGACGACCCCGGAGGATTGGGCGCGCGCGATCGAAGCGAGCATGGGCGCCCCCTATGTGGTGCAAGAGCGAGTCGATCAGCCGCAAGCCAAGTTCCCAATGTGGCAGGACGACGACTTGGTGATTGAGCCCATGTTGTTGGATACCAACCCGCTTCTGTTCCGTGGGCAGATGGGCAGTATTTTGACGCGCATCTCGGGCAGCGCTCTGTTAAACGTATCGGCGGGAACCGGCAGTACAACACCGACCTTTGTGGTAAAGGACGAGGAGAACGAATGATGCAAACCGAGTTCACGGTTGGGATCGAAGAGGAGTTTCAGATCATCGACCCGGAGACGCGGAACCTTCGCTCCTCCGTAACCGAGATTCTGGCGGATGGTCAAGATCTCCTCCATGACCAGATCAAGCAGGAGATGTTTCAGGCCATGGTGGAAGTCGGCACGGTGATCTGCCACGACGTGGAGGAGGCCCGAGCCGAGGTGATCCACCTGCGCAAGACCGTGAGCGGGCTGGCGGAAAATCAGGGCACTCGCATGATGGCCTCCGGAACCCATCCCTTTGCCCACTGGCAGAATATGGAGATCACGCAGGACGAGCGATACCTGTCGCTCACCGATCAACTGCAAGAGATTGCCCGCTCCATCGCCGTCTACGGGTTGCATGTACACGTGGGCGTGGACGATCGAGATCAATCTATTGAACTCATGAATGAGGCTCGATATTTTCTACCCCACATTCTCGCGCTCTCCGTCAATTCGCCAATGTGGGAAGGAAGAGACACCGGTATTCAGTCCTATCGCTCCGTGATCTGGGGCCGCATGCCGCGCACCGGCATCCCCGATCATTTTGCCTCCTGGGCAAATTACCAGCAGTTTGTGGACACGCTGCTCTGTACCAACTCCATCGACGAGCCCAAGAAAATCTGGTGGGATATCCGCCCCCATCCCAAGTTCAACACGCTGGAGTTTCGGGTCTGCGATATGCCCTCGCGGGTGGACGAGACCATCGCCCTGGCCGCGCTCTTCCAGGCCATCATTTGTAAGCTCACTCGCCTCCGCGCCAAGAACCTGGGTTTCCGGACCTACCAGCGCGCGCTGCTCTCTGAGAACCGCTGGCGCGCCATGCGCTTCGGCTTAAACGGGAGCTTGATCGACTTTGGCAAGGGGGTGGAAGTACCGATGCGAGAGCTGGCCATGGAGTTGCTGGAGTTTGTCGACGACGTGGTTGATGATCTGGGCAGCCGCCACGCGCTCACCGCGATTCACGACATCCTGCGGGATGGCACCGGCGCTGACCGCCAGCTCGACGTGTTTAACCGAACCGGTGACCCCAAGGCGGTTGTCGACTATCTGCTCGAAGAAACGCTGCGGGGCGTGACCGCACCCGCCACTCCGTCGCCGGCGTGACGTCCATCAACTCGCCAACCCAACACTCGCCCCACCGGCCCACCGCGGGAGGACCGTGGTGAAGCGCGAGTATCATCGCTGGTACAGCCACAATCTGGGACGTGACATGGATCTACTGGTGTTCGGACATGACGGCCAGCCGGTCATGGTCTTCCCTACCTCGGGAGGCAGCTTTTTCGAGTACGAGGATCGCGGGATGATTGACGTACTGGCTCGCCCCATCGAGGAGGGGCGACTGCGTTTTTACTGCGTGGACAGCGTGGATATGTCGAGCTGGTACAACGATGGTTCGCACCCGCGCCACCGCATCGAGCGGCATCTGCAGTACGAGCGGTATCTGCTGGATGAGGTTCTGCCGCTGATGCGCAATCACGGTGACCCCGATGATCGGTTCATCACCACGGGATGCAGTCTGGGCGCCTTCCATGCCGCCCTGCTGGCCTTCCGGCATCCAGTGCTAGTAAATGGCATGCTTGCGTTGAGTGGTAAGTTCGACAACAGCGGCTTCCTCGACGGCTACAGCGACAATGAGACCTTCTTTACCAATCCTCTGGCTTTTCTGCCAGGGCTCGGCGAGTTCAGTTATCTGGATGCCCTGCGCACTATGAACATTGCCATCGTCACCGGCTCAACCGATCCACACGTGGTCGAAGCGCAGCAGCTTTCTCAGATTCTCTGGGACAAAGGCGTGCCGAACACGCTGGACGTCTGGGACGGCTGGGTCCACGATTGGCCGTACTGGCAGCAAATGGTGACGAAGTACCTGTAAGACGGGCGAATGCGCTGCAGCGCCCCTGGTAACAACCACAAAGGGAGTATCTCGATGAAGAAGATCGGTTTGTTGGTCGGCCGGGAAAACACGTTCCCTCAGGCATTTATCGACCGGGTCAACAGCAAGGGCGGCGGAGAGATCACCGCCGAGTTGATCCAGTTGGGCGGCACCACGTTGGATGACGAGATTCCCTATAGCGTGATCGTCGATCGGATGTCGCACGAGATCCCGTATTACCGCATCTATCTGAAGAAAGCGGTCGCGGACGGCGTGGCAGTGATCAATAACCCGTTCTGGTTCAACGCGGATGATAAGTTTTTCGAATGTATTCTAGCTGGCCGGCTTGGTGTCGCGGTGCCCAAGACCGTTATCCTGCCGAATAAGACGTACGAAGCCGACATTGTCCCCGAGTCGTTGCGTAATTTGGTGTATCCCATGCCATGGGAGAACATCCTCGAGTACACCGGACTGCCCGCGGTACTCAAACCCGCGGTGGGCGGCGGCTGGCGAAACGTCACTGTGGTGCATTCATTGGAGGAGCTGTGGGCGGCATACGATCAGAGCGGCGTGCTGCCCATGATCTTGCAGGAATTCATCCGCTGGGAAAACTATGCGCGCTGCTGGGTACTGGGTCGCACGGATGTGCTGGTATCCAAATACGACCCATCGCGCTCGCATTTCGAGCGCTATCGTCCGCACGAGGACGACTTTAGCGATGAGCTCCGCGCGCGCATCGTGCAGGACTGCCTGACGCTCTGTACCGCGCTGGGATACGACATGAACACCGTCGAGTTCGCCGTGCGTGACGGCATCCCGTATGCCATCGACTTCTTGAACCCGGCGCCGGATATGGACCTGCACTCGGTCACCCCAGGTAACTTTGAGTGGGTAGTCGAGCATATGGCCGATCTCGCCATCGACTACGCACAGGGAAAACGGGAACCGGATCGAGAAATGAGCTGGCAGCACATGATCAATCCGAGCCTCGTAGTTGGCGCACCCGCGTGAAATTGCTGGTCATTGGCGGCACCGTGTTCCTGGGCCGTCATCTGGTGGAGGCGGCGCTGCAGGCCGGACACGAGATCACGCTCTTTACTCGCGGCGAGCACAATCCGGACCTCTTCCCTGAGGCAGAGAAGTTGCGAGGCGACCGGGACGGCAATCTGGGCGCCCTGGCGGGACGTCGGTGGGACGCAGCGATCGACACCTGCGGCTATTTCCCGCGAGTAGTACGCCAATCGGCGGAACTACTGGCGGATGCGGTCGATCATTACACCTTCGTGTCTACCATCTCGGTCTACACCGATATCAGCCGGCCTAGCATAACCGAAAATGCCCCGGTCGGCACGCTCGATGACCCGAGCGTGGAGGAGATCACGGGCGAAACCTATGGCCCTCTGAAGGCGCTCTGCGAACGGGCGGTACTCGACGCCTTTCCCGGCCGCTCTTTCGTGCCGCGGCCCGGTCTGATCGTTGGTCCCTTCGATCCGAGCGATCGCTTCACCTACTGGTCGCATCGTCTGGCCCAGGGAGGCAAGGTTCTGGCTCCTGGCCATCCCAACCGGGATGTGCAACTGATCGACGCGCGCGACCTGGCGGAGTGGATGCTGCGGATGACCGAAGCGCGGGGCCGCGGCATCTACAACGCCGCCGGACCGAAGCGTCCGCTCACCATGGGTCGCGTGCTGTGGGAGTGTAAAGCGCAGAGCGGCAGTAAGGCGGAGATTGTATGGGTAGACGAGTCCTTTCTGCTGGAACACCAGGTGCAGCCGTGGATGGAGTTGCCGCTCTGGGTCCCGGACACTGCAGAGTATGCGGGCTTCTCCGCCTTTGACTGCAGCCGCGCCATCAATGCGGGCCTCACCTTCCGACCGCTGGCCGATACCGTGGCCGACACCTTGACGTGGGATGCCACTCGACCACCTGACATGGAACGGGCCGCCGGTATGGCGCCCGATAAAGAGCGGGAGTTACTGGAGGCATGGGCCGCAAACACCCCGGCACGGGGCAGTTCGTAGAGTACCCGAACAGATGTCGATACACTTCCACCATCGGCATCACCCCCCAGTCCCCCGTGCCACGGTGTTCCGAACCACGCAACCCTTTTCGCCTGGCGCCCTCCATGCGGCATGATAGGACAGAGGGGTTACGCACCTCACACAGCCCAGGGAGGATACCGTGTTAGTCAGAGAAGTCATGGCGCCGGTCGCCGGCAGCGTGTCACCGGATGAGTCGCTTCGGGACGCCGTGGAGACGATCAAGTCGCTCGGCCTCGATCCTATACCAGTGACAAAAGATGGGCATGTCGCCGGACTGCTGAGCGAACAGGCGGTCATGGACCTGATAGCAATCGAGGGCGTGGGAGGCGGCATGAAAGCCGTTCGTGAGGTTATGTCCACCGAGATCCTCTGCTGCCGTGACAATGAAGAAATTGGCCAGGCAGTTGATCGGCTCGATCGGAACCCGGCCTGCGCGGGGCTCACCCGGCTACCGGTGACCGACGCGAACGGTACACTGATCGGCATCGTCACGGTCCATGATCTGCGTGAGCACGAACAGGAGATCGGCGCCGGTACCACCGCCGTCAGCGATGTCTCTTCCATCGATCAACTGGTGGACTATGACGAAGACCGCGTCGATCACATGAACGATGCCTCCTTCCCCGCCAGCGATCCCCAGCCGGCCCAGGCGACAGCGCAGACCCGCCAGGCCAAACCGAAACAAGCGACGGACCGCTAGCCGCGTTCGACCGACGCCGCGGAGATCATCGCCACTCAGGCGCGACGCTAGCCCCAGGAGGATCAATGAATTTTTCGTCTCACACGCTCCAGACCGTACTTGGTACCTGGGGTTACGCCGCGGTGCTCGGATTCGTCGCCATCGAGTCCAGCGGTATCCCTTTCCCGGGCGAGACCATGCTGGTAGCTGCCGCTGTCTACGCAGGCACCGGACATCTGAACATCGTGTTCGTGATTATCGCGGCAGCCGTAGGCGCCATCCTGGGTGACAACATTGGCTACGCGGTTGGTCGCACCGGCGGCCGGGCACTGGTCGAGCGCTACGGGAAATACATTCGCGTCGACACCTCAAAGCTGGCGACTGCCGAGCGTTTCTTTGCAAAACACGGTGACAAGACCGTGTTTTTTGGGCGCTTCGTGGCCGTCCTGCGTGCCTGGGCCGCCTTTCTGGCCGGGCTAAACCGGATGCACTGGATTAAATTCGGCGCTTTCAATGCGGCGGGAGGTATTGTGTGGGCCACGCTCTACGGAGTATTGGGATTCGAGCTGGGCAAGAATCTAGCCCTGCTGCACAAGATCGAACAGACGCTCGGTGTGGCCGGTGTGGTCGCCGCGGTGGTCGTGGTGGTTGCGGCGTTTATCCTGCACCGACGTCACCGTGGTCGGAATGATCGCGGTGACGCGGAAGGTACTGAGGCCGAGGCAGCGGGATCCTCCGGCAGCCGCCCGATCGAGGGGGTTGGATAGGTGCCTAGGTTTGCAGGTAGCAGACTGGATACCGGGTCATGCTTCCGGCGCGTTCGCCTGCGCAGTGGGTAATCTTGGTCCCGGAGAAGCTGAATCATTCGGTGCGTTAGCCACCACAGTCACGCCTGGAGGGCATCGCATGGTGGTGCAGTACGCCGGCTCGCATCACCGCCCGTGCGATACGCATGTTCCCTCGGTTATCCGGGTGCAGGTAGTCATTGGCGCCGCTGGGGCTTCGCATCAGAGCGATTCCTTGGCTGTTCGCTGGGAAGGCTGCTTCCACGTCCACCAGAGCAACCGCCAACTGCGCCGCCAGCTGACGAATCGCTGTGTTAAGCTGCACCATCCGCGCGTTTGTCGCATACGAGGGGCTACCAAGGGGGTAGTACGTACGCGGCACTGTCATCAAGATGGCGGTGCCACCCCCATGTTGAACCGCGCGCACGTCCGCCGTCAGGGAGGCTATAGCGCCGGAGAGCGGCGATGCGGCCAGCATATCGTTGGTGCCCTCCATCAGCAACACCAGCCGTGGTCGGATGGCACCCATGAGTTGAATCAGACGTGGCAGTCCCTCGACGGTTGTCTCGCCCGGAACCCCATAGTCGAGAACCGTGCGGCGCACCATGCACTGGAGGACGCCGGGATAGGTCGTATCCTGCTTCCCTGGTGTATGCCAGATGAGTGGGAGCAGTGGGCGGTAGTGCTGCACACGGTTGTCCGTAGCATTGGCGCCCCAGGTGATGCTGTCACCGAAGGCGACGATCCGGGGCGGCTGAGGCTGCGCATGTGCCGGCCAGGGAAGGAGCGAGCAGGCGACCAGGATAGCAAGGCTAACGATCCGCATGGTACTCGCCCGATGCGCTTTCCTCCGACGAAGCCACCGGCGCCGCGGCATCCAATCCACCATGGCGGGGTATATACGGACAGTTGCGGCAGCCGTTCCCGCAGCAGTACCCACGTGCCAGAAGATACTCGCGCGACAGCGCACCGTCCTGATCGAAGATCTCGATATCGTCCACTATGCCATCGTTCACGTAATCCGCCCGCGCAGTCCTGACTAGCAGCAGGAAGTGCTTGATTGTACGTGTCGTCCAGGCCAAGTCACGGGTCCACGAGGTGTACTCTAAAAAGAGGAGCGAGCGCACAACACGTCCTGGGAGGAAGCCTTGGGCATACAGGTCAAGCGGGTATCGGAGATTCCACGACCGGAAGATGGGACGCGCATCCTGATCGATCGCTACTGGCCGCGCGGCGCCCAGCAGTCAAGCGGAGCCGTCACCACTTGGATTCGTGAGTTGTCTCCCTCCGCTGAAAGCGTTGCCTGGTTTGGACATAAGCCGGAACGATGGAAAGAGTTCAAGCAGCGTTACTGGGCCGAGCTCGACCGGCCGGAGAAGGCCAGGTGGCTGGAACAGTTGCGGCGCGATAGCGAGACCGGTACTGTCACGCTGGTCTATGGGGCCCGACATGCGCAACACAACCCCGCGCGGGCCATGGAGGAATACCTCACCCAACGAGGCGTGATGCTCGTTGATCTGCCCATGAATATGCCGGCCGCTGCCCCACCTTCGCGGTCGCCGCACTGGCCGGCACGCAGTACCCTGCAGTGGATCACGCTGGGCATCTCGATTTTTTTGCCGCTCTCGGGATTGCTCATCATTCAGGTTGGCTTCGAGTACGGCCGTACGGCCTGGCTCATTTTTTTGACCTTGCTGACCGTTTTTTGCGTCTCGACCGTGTTGCGGGTTCACCGCCAGGAATTGTTTCTGGGGTCGCTCAACGACGCCATCCCCCGCAACCCGGCCGAGCGAGAATCGCGCTGGGTCGTCGTGCGCGCGATCTTTTTTTCGGTGCTCCAGACAACCACGGCTTTCATCGTCATCGCCATGCTGTTCTTATTTCTCGCCGCGGCCGCCTCGCGACTTGCCTAGAGCACAATCCTGATCGCGGTTAGTCACCCTGGAAATCGAACGTATTCGGCTTCTCGAAAGACGGCCCGACTTCGATCGTGATGAGCGTGTGACGGTGCAGCGTGATAGCCCGCGGATCGCCATAGTATCGCTTCAGGTTGACGTACACCCGCATGCTTTCGCCCGGTTTGACCACCGCCTGTGCCGCTCGCGTGCGTGAGAGTGGCTGGCCCCACACGTCGAAAAAGTTCCCGAGGTTGACCGGTCGGTAGCGCGGCATCTCCATGTGGATCTCACCAGAGTTGTCGTGCGTATGGAGCCAGTACAGACAGGTGTTGTCCACGATGCCGGTGTTTGCCGGGACGACTACCTGCGTCCCCCGGTCCAGAATGTCGAGATGCGCGTGTTCGTGGTATGTAACGTTTTCGGCGTTACAGGGGATCCCATCGATGATGCGGGCCTGTGTCGGTACTGTCCCGGCAGGCGTGGCTCCCGGCGCAGCGGTCCCCTTCAGGGCCCCCGTCGTCAAGCTATGGGGAGATGGTGCGGCCGCGGGTTGGCGATCGAAAATGAGAAAGGCGGCAACGGCGAGCACCACGGCAAGCGCCACGATGGCGGCAATGATTCGCCAGTTGAGACCGGAGGGCGCAGGCGCCACCGGTCGGGCCACTCTGTTCCCCGCCGCTCCAGTTTCCGGAGTGGGATTCCGGGCGCCATTTGGCCGCTGCGGCCGACGTTTCCGCTGCTGGTTCTGCTTTCCTTTTGGCACGCGTGTCCCCCTTTTCCCCCTTCACGATACACTGCGGACGTAGACTCAGCACGAGGGGCATCACGGACAGGCTCCGGTGCATCGGTATACTGAAGGTAGTTTCCGTGCAGGCCACAGATCGGCGGAGGAGTGTTGTCGTAGCAGCCAAGCACCGCGCGCCTTATGGAGCCTGGAGGTCGCCCATCACGTCCGGTGTGGTGACCTCCAGCATCGTGAGCCTGGCGGCTCCTCAGGTGGATGGAGGATGGACGTACTGGACGGAAGGTCGCCCCACGGAGGATGGCCGGACGGTGATCGTGCGTGCGGCGCCGGACGGTGCTATCGAGGATGCCACGCCCACGCCGTTTAATGTGCGCACCCGAGTTCACGAGTACGGGGGCGGTGCGTACCTCGTCGACCGGGGCGAGATCTTCTTCTCGAACTTCGATGACAACCGACTTTATCAGCAGATCGAGAACGGGCCTCCGATCGCGATTACGGCGAAGAAAGAGTGGCGATACGCCGACTTCGTCGCGGACCATGTGCATGACCGATTGATAGCCGTGCGCGAAGATCACACCGACCCTTTGCATGAAGCGGTAAACACGCTGGTCGCCATCGATCGACGCGGGGAGCGCGAGCAGATAATCCTCGCCTCCGGCAACGACTTCTATTCGTCTCCGCGGATCAGCCCGGACGGCGCCCGGCTAGCATGGCTCACCTGGAATCACCCCAATATGCCATGGGACGGCTGCGAACTCTGGGTGGCCGCTTTTGATGCAGACGGTGGGCTGGCCACGGCAGCTCACATCGCCGGCGGCAACGCAGAGTCCATCTTCCAGCCAGAATGGTCGCCGGACGGGTCGCTATACTTTGTGTCGGACCGCAGTGGGTGGTGGAATCTCTATCGTCTGAGAGACGGCGAGACCACGCAGATGACCGATCTAGAGGCGGAATTGGGCGTTCCCCAGTGGGTTTTCGGCCGGTCCACCTATGCTATCCCCTCGCCACAGCACGTTCTCTGCATTGTGAATAGCGAGGGGATTGACGATCTCCGCATGCTCTCCACCGAAAGCAAAGACGTTCAGCCGATCGCCACACCATATACCGATATCGCCTCCATATGCTGCAACGGGAACCGCGCGGTCTTCATCGGTGCCTCCACGGTCCGACTACCCGAGATAGCCCAGGTGCATCTGGCAAACCAGCGCCTTGAAGTCCTGCAACAATCTGGCGCACTCGACATCGATGAAACATGGTTCTCCCGTCCGCAACCAATTGTATTTCCCACCACGGACGGCTCGAGCGCGCACGCCCTCTACTACCCGCCGTGCAATCCGGAGTATGAAGAGCCTACGAACGAGTTGCCACCACTTCTGGTCGGCAGCCACGGCGGCCCGACCAGCGCCTACTCGACCGGATTGCACCTGGGCGGCGTGCAGTACTGGACCAGCCGAGGCTTCGCCGTGGTCAATGTGAATTACGGCGGCAGTGCCGGCTATGGGCGAGCGTACCGGCAGCGTCTCGATGGGCAATGGGGCGTGGTCGACGTAGACGACTGCGTCAACGCGGCGCGCTATCTGGTTGAGCACGGTCTGGCGGATCCAGAACGGCTCGTCATTCGCGGCGGCAGCGCCGGCGGTTACACCACGCTGTGCGCCATGACCTTCCGCGATACCTTCGCGGCCGGGGCCAGTTACTTTGGCATTGCCGATCTCGAGGTATTTGTCCGTGACACACACAAGTTCGAATCTCGCTATCTTGATCGGCTGATCGGCCAGCTCCCCAAACAGCGCGATCTCTACCGCGAGCGTTCCGCCCTGCCCTACATAGACCAGATCTCCCGACCAATCATCCTGTTTCAGGGATTGGACGACAAGGTCGTGCCGCCCAATCAGGCAGTTCTGATGGCGGACGCTCTTCGTGACCGCGGGATCCCGTTTGCACACGTCGCCTTCGAGGGCGAAGGGCACGGCTTTCGGAAGGCGGAGAACATCCGAACCATGCACGACGGCGAGCTGTACTTCTATTCGCGGATCTTCGGGTTCGAGCTGGCAGAAGAGCTTGAGCCCATCGTGATCGAAAACCTGTAACTATCATGCCTTCTCCTTCCTATCCTCTCTCCTATGAGGAAGCAGCTGCCAAAGCGGGCGTCGTGTCGCGGATGCCCCTTGGCGTGCGGCCGATCCGCATCAAACGGATCGTGGGCAGCGCCGGGAAGGCGGGAAAGATCGGCCCCACCTTTCTCCCCCTCCAACGGGGTCCCGCACAGGGAAACTACGCGGCCATTCTGCGCAAGATGAAGGGGCGCGAGGAATTGCCTCCCATCACCGTCTATCAGCTGGGCAATCGCTACTTTGTGATTGATGGACATACCCGGGTGGCGGCCGCCAAAGCGCTCGGCATTGAGTTCATCGACGCGGACGTCACGGAAGCGCTGCCGCGCAAAGAAGGTGAGGTCAACCTCACGTACTATGCCAGGCGAGAGTTCGAGCGAGCTACCTGTCTGGAGGGGGTTCGGCTCACTGCGCCCTGGAGATATCACTTATTGCACCACCATGTGGAAGGATACCGGCTGTACCTGGAGCGCTCGCGAGAGCGGGAGATCACACTGTGCGCGGCTGCACAGATCTGGCGACGTACCCAGTACGATCCGACGCTGATGGAAATCCGGCGGCGTGGCTTGACCTCTAGCACAGGAGGCCGAACGGCCGGCGATATTTACACTGACATTCTGCGAGCGTGGACCGAGGAGGAAGCGTTCGCCGTCTCGCTGCGGGAAATGCTGGACCGGTATGACCGAAAACAGCAGCAGAGCACGTTGACGCGGGCCAAACGGCGCGTAACCGACCTGGTGGATGCCTCCCTGCCCAAAGCCATACCATCAATCGCAAGGCCGCGGGCTCGCAAGTTTGCGGACCAGGACGCGCAAGCCGAAATGGAAGGGTTGCAACAGGACAGCAGGGACGAGGCGGAAGCACCCGGCGGACCGGTCTCACCGGAACAACGTGTGGACGCGGAACAGGAGGCGTAATCGCTGATGGTGGGAAGCATTACCGCGTAGGAGATTAATCGCCCTGGTTCAAATCTCGATAGGCATTGTCTAAACTGCCCACTGCTACCGGCTCCCCTAACTGGAGCAACTCGTACACCCAGTCGTTGCTGCTCTTGGCTAGCGAAGGGACCACCTCGCTACTCATAAACTCAAAGTTGCTGTACCGAGCGTCCTTGTAGTTCCCAACATTACCGCTCCGAATAGCATCAATCACCTGGTGAATGCCACGTTCGACGTTCCAGCGGGGAGCGAAGCCAAGCTGTGTGCGGACCCGATCGAACGAAACACGATAGTTGCGTCGGTCTTGGTCGAACCCCTCGTCCAGCAACCGAGCTTCGGGCACGAAACGATGAATCATCTCGCCAACTTGTAAAATGGTGTAATTCTGGCCCTCCGAGCCAACATTGAAGGTCCGGTTCCGCACCACGTCAATTGGCGCCTCCAGAGCCATTCTCACCGCGTGAGCGGCATCCTGCACGTGCAAGAAGGGACGCCACTGGTCACCACCGCGAACGGTGATTACCCCATCCACGACAGCCTTGGCGGTGAGCAAGTTGACCACGAGATCGAAGCGGATGCGACCGGATAGGCCGTAGATCGTGGCAAAGCGCAGGATAACGGTCGCGAACGAGTCGTCCCCCATTTTCTGTAGGATGCGTTCGCACGCGATCTTACTCTGCGCATAGAGCGAGACTGGGTTCAGGCGCGATTGCTCGTCCAACATCTCATCGCTCGCCCCGTACACCGAGCAGGTGCTGGCGAAGATGAACCGACCGACGCCATGTCCTTTGGCCACTTCAGCGATCATGCGAGTGGCTGTCACATTGACATCGATCGTCAGGTCTTTGTCCAGCGAACAGGCGGGATCCCCCACAATTCCGCCCAGATGAACCACCGTGTCCACATCCCGCACGGCTGCAACGACTTTATCAATCTGTCGAAAGTCTGCACGAACCAGTTCCAAATTCGGATGTTCAAGTACAGTTTTGAGCGGATCCGTCCCGTACATCAGCAGGTCCAGCACCCGCACCTTGACCCCTTTGGCCAGCAACTCGATCACCAGTGCCGATCCGATATAACCCGCCCCGCCGATGACCAGCACCCGGTCGCGTTGATTCGAGCGCTTTACGGCTTCGAACTCCGGATCGCTCTGCAGCATATTTTTCCAGACGCCGGACCACACTCTCCCCATACCGAGAGCGAGGCACGAGATGCCCCACGCAATGAAAATGGCGACTCGCGGCACACCGAGCTTGCCTTCGAACAAAAGCGAAATGAACCCGAAAATCAGGTAGCTGAGGGTCACGCCCCGTAGGACTATCAAAATCTTGGTGAGCGGACGGTGCGCGCGCCGCCGGGTGTATAGTCCGCTAAACGAGAATACCGCCGTGGAGATAAGTACCAGAATCCAGACACCCAGCGCATACGAATGGATGTAACTAAATAGCGTGTTGCGGGTATGAGATCCATACCCTTCCACGCCTACATACCACACATAGCGGGCGCTAATTCCCAGCAGTAGCGCGGCGCCCATCATGACCATATCCGCCAGAACGCGAATGAGGATCGCAAAAGTCAGGCGGGCTGGACGAAGAAAATGAGGCAGGACGAGACTCCTCTAGCTAGCCACCGGCACATGCACCGTCACATCTGCATCATATACACCAGTGTAGTACGCAACTCCTATTTTGCCATCATTTACCCGACAGCAACAGAGCGTGACAGTGACTACTCGGTACGCTGAGGCGTTCAGCCAGTCGCTGCCCGTTTCCAAGTGTCGCGAAACGCACGGCAGATTGAGAGGGCAGTACTGTCGGCCATGTGGGACCACATGGGGAGGCTCAAGCTCTGTGCCGCCAGTTGGTCGGTCACCGGCAAAGCTCGGTCCGCGAACTGGTGGTAGGCGGTGTGCCGGTGTGCCGGCGGATCATAGTATTTGCGGGTGTCTACTCCCTCGGTATCGAGCTCCTGGGCCATCCGGTCGCGGCTCACGCCGGCAACCGCTTGGTCGATGGAGACCGAAAAATCCTTGTATGAACACCGGTCAATTGATCGCACGCGTTGGAACGTCAGGCCGGGTAAATCCCCCAACTCCCGTTGGAAAAGCGCCGCGACCTCATTGCGACGCCGTGCCGCTGACTCCAAATGATCGAGGCTGCGCAGCCCCATCAACGCATTGAATTCGGCGAGGCGAGCATTAAAGCCAGCGTATTCCGTGTCATAGTTGCCCGCATTACCGTACTCGCGCCCGATTCGGATCTTCTCCGCCAACTCATCATCGTTGGTGGCTACAATCCCGCCTTCGCCGGCGATCAGCAACTTGGTGGGACTCAGGCTGAAGACGTGAGCATCCCCGCCCTGCCCGAGTGGCTTGCCGTTACGGAGCGTGCCGAAGCCATGCGCCGCATCAAAGATCAGACGTACTCCGCGCCGCTGCGCTAATTCTTGAAGTCCCTCGATGTCCGCCGGGTTGCCGAAGTTGTGCACCGCGACAATTGCTGTCGTCTCGGGCGTCATCGCCTGTTCAGCGGCCTCCACCGACATGGTGCAGGTATGTGGATCGATCTCCGCGAAGCGCGGGCGCAGACCGGCCCATACCGCTGAGCTAACGGTGGCCATGAAGGTAAAGCTCGGGACTACGATGTCCTCCCTCAAGCCCAGCGCCCGATAGGTCAACATCAAACCGGTGGTGCAGCTCGACACCGCGACAGCCTGCCTCACCTGCAGATGTTCCGCCACTGCTCGCTCGAATTCATCCAGGTAGGCTCCCTTCGTAACCATCCCGCTCGATAGAATACTTCGAACGCCGGGCTCTAACTCTTCAAAGGAGGGCAGCACCGGTCGAACCATTGGGATCCGCTCCCGTTGACCATTCCGCCGATCCACGGCACGCGTCGCAACTTTCATCCTTCATCCTCCAGGAGCTAACGCACCCCCGCGCCGCCCTTGATCCATCGACACAGATTGCGGGGTTCGCGCTTACTCCGTCATACACGATGAGGGCGCAGTGCTCAGTGTCAGCCGCGCCTCACCATACGTCGTCCGGCGACGGTCCTCGCCTTCGCCCACCCGCCAGTGTAGCTTTCCTTTCGCGCGCGTGTACAACCAGGTTGTGGCTGGCCAATAGGGGAGATTCAATCACGCATCTGACCAGTCCTGGCCACAGGCTGCCGGAGATGGTATGCCGCGCGGCGTGTCTCGGAGAGTTGGTACTCGGTCCTCAGGCTCTTGCCCCTCCTCTGGATAGATAATGCAAGGGATCCGGCAGACTACTCGCCGCGAAAGCGTCACGAGACAGGAGAAAACTCGCTATCGACTACCCCACCTACGACATCGCAGTGGTTGGCGCTGGAATCATCGGGCTTGCCACAGCGCTCGCACTCGTGCGCGCCCATCCGTCCCTGCGGATTTGCGTGCTGGAAAAAGAGAGTGCGGTAGCGCGTCATCAATCCGGTCACAACAGCGGCGTCATTCATGCCGGTATCTACTACCAGCCCGGTTCACTCAAGGCCGAGCTCTGCATCGACGGCGCGCGGCGCATGGTCGAGTACTGTGACCGCCATGCCATTCCCTACCAGCGGTGCGGTAAGGTGATCGTAGCCACTGGGGAACACGAGGTTCCCGCCCTGCACGAGCTCTTACGCCGTGGCACTGCGAACGGCGTCCCCGGTTTGCGATTGATTTCGCCGCGAGAATTGCACGAACTCGAACCGCATGCCGTCGGTATCGCGGCCGTCCATTCGCCCGCTACCGGTATCGTTGATTACGCGGCGGTGGCCAGGTCGATGATGGCCGATCTCGCGGCCCTGGGGGTGGAGATCGGTTTCAAACATCAGGTCACGGACATCCAACGACAGGGCACAGCGCTGCGGCTCTTCACGCGGGACGCGGAGATAGGCACATCGCACCTCATCAATTGCGCCGGGCTTCAGGCTGATATCCTCGCCGACATGGCCGGGGCGGATACAGATGTGCGAATCGTGCCGTTTCGTGGCGAATACTACTTCCTTAAGCCCGAGCGGCAATCGCTGGTCAAAGCACTCATTTACCCCGTGGCTGACCCCAGATTGCCGTTTTTGGGCGTTCACTTCACGCGAACCGTACACGGCGAGGTAGAGGTAGGTCCCAATGCGGTGTTGGCACTGGCGCGTGAAGGATATTCTCACTTCACCATTCGACCTCGAGACGTGTGGAACATGGTCACCTATCCCGGCTTTCCGCGGCTAGCGAGGCGTTTCTGGCGAACGGGCCTGGATGAGTTCAGCAGGTCATTCAGCAAAGATCGCTTCGCTCGTTCGCTACAGCGCCTCGTACCGGAAGTGACACCGGACGACTTGATGCGTGGGGGCGCCGGCGTGCGGGCTCAGGCTGTGGCACGGAACGGAAAACTGGTGGACGACTTCGCCATCGCTCGGTCGCCGCGAGCCATCCACGTCCTCAACGCACCTTCGCCGGCGGCCACGGCGTCGCTCGCAATCGGGGAGTATATCGCCAAACTCGCCGGCGATTCGTTCGGTGAGAGCGCGAGCGATGCACGGTAGAGCGGCTTAGCGATGCTCAATCGGCCGGGCGGGCACACCAACCACGGTGACTCCCTGCGCCACGGCTCGCGTGACGCAGGCGCCAGCGCCGATAACCGCGTCGTCGCCGATGACCAGAGGCATCTCCGGTGTGCCATGGATAATGGATGCGCCGGTCCCGATGTACACGCGGCGCCCGAGATGAACGTTTCCGGACAGGTGAGCGCCGGGAGCGATCAAGGCAAAGTCTCCGATCACCACATCGTGGGCGATCGTACAGCCCGGATTGATGTGTACGTGATTACCAATCTTCACGTTCACGGTGACGGTGGTCGACGGAAAAATCGCGGTACCCACGCCGATCTCGACCCAGGGCGAGCGCTGGACGCGCGGGTGGACCGCAGTAGCAAAGCTGAAGCCGATCTCGAGGGCGCGTTGCACGAGACGCTCGCGTGTTCGCGGATCGCCCACAGCGCACAGCAACTCGGCCTCCGGGTACTGGTCCCATGCCTCGTCCAGCGAGACCACCCGAATACCATTCAGCGACTGTCCCCAATTCGATGAATCGTCATCGATGAAACAGGATACAGTCCAGAGCAGGTCCGGCGTGCTACACGCGCCGATTAACCATGCCGCCTCGCGCGCAAAGCCTCCGGCGCCGTAGATGACAATCTGTCTACTGCTTATCATCAATGCTGCGTTCGGTGAGCGACAGTCCCGTACTCACGATATCTCGCCCCGGAACTCGTCGGCCGTGGCATGTCCTGGCTGGGTGATGCCGTGGCGGGTGACCACTAATTTCAGCGTCTTCCACAGGACCTCACAATCCACTCGGAAGGTTTGATGTTCAACGTACCACAGGTCGTACTGAAACTTCTCGGCCCAACTCACCGTGTTCCGTCCGTTCACCTGAGCCCAGCCGGTGATCCCGGGCTTCACCTCATGCCGGCGCATCTGCTCGGGACTGTAGCGTTCCAGGTAGGCCAGGAGGAGTGGCCTGGGACCGACCAGGCTCATGTCACCACGCACCACGTTGATGAGTTCCGGTAGTTCATCCAGACTGGTCGCTCGTAGGATTCGTCCTAAAGATGTGAGGCGTTGGGCATCCGGCAACGGCTGTCCATCCGCGTCGCGAAGGTCCAGCATAGTTCGGAATTTCAGCATGGTGAAAGGGCGACCATGGAGACCTGGCCGCGCCTGGCGGAAAAGAACCGGTGAACCCATCCGCGCTCGCACCAGCGCAGCAACCACCAGCATAAGCGGTGAGAGACCTATCAGACCAGGAATAGCGACGGCCAGATCGAGCAAGCGCTTGCCGGTAGGATCGTACATCAAAGTCGTCAAGCCAGGTCCAAGTTCGCTCTGATAACGAGGGTTTTGGTCACAAAAGAACCTCCGCCTCAGCCGGAGCGATCTGCGGCGCCTGGATACCCTTCGCGCGGAGCAGACGAGTGTACTCAGACAAGACTCGGCAACATACTAGGCGCTCGTCGAAACGCTCCAGTACCAGTTCACGTCCCGCAGTTCCCAGAGCAGCAGCAAGCTCCCGATCCGTCAACAACTCCACAATTGCCGCAGCCAACGCATCGATATCGGCCAGTGGTACCAAAAGCCCGGTGCGGCGGTCCTCCACTGCTTCCCGACAACCACGAATGTCGGTCGCGACCGTGGGCTTGCGCATAGCGGAGGCCTCGATCAGCGCGCGTCCAAAGCCTTCACGGTACGATGGCAGGACACAAACGTCCATCAGCGCGTATAGTTCGGGCAAATCCAACCGCATTCCCGTGAAGCGGGAAACATCGGCTATGCCGAACGCGTCTGCTTCTTCCGGATACACTGCGTCTGACTTGGCATCATCCACCGGACCGATGAACACAAAATGCGCGTTTGGAACGTACTCGCGAATTAGTCGAGCGGCTGCGAAGAGGTCCAGGAGACCCTTCTCGCGTACCTGTCGACCAACGAAACCGACTACCGGCACGCCTTTGGGCAGCCGCAACTCGGCACGTCTCATCCCAACACTTGCTGGATTCACCTGATCGGGGTCAAAGTGAACCACATCGATGCCTTCCCCGATATACTTGATCTTCTCGGGGCCGCAAATGCGCTCACGTATCGCTGTCTGGACATCTTCGCGGTTGATAGAGAGAATCATGTCCGAATTGCGCGCCGCGACTTTTTCCACAGCGATATAGAAGCACCGCCAGGCCGGGTGCATACCATCGTGAAAGTAGAAGCCGTGTATGGTATTCACAATCACCGGCACTTTTGCCATGCGCGCAGCCAACTGGCCCAGCAATCCGGGCTTAGGAGTGTGAGTATGCACGATCGTGAATTGCTCGGCCCGCAGCACGCGATAGAGTTTCCACAGCGAAACAATATCGCGCAGTGGCGTGAGCCTACGACTGATGGGAACAGCAATATGTCGGATACCGGCTGCTTCCAGAGTCGAGCGCTCCGGTCCAAAAGAAGAGATACCTACTACCTGGTAACCAGCGTCCCGAGCAGCCCGTAATTGATTCAGCAGCAAGTAGCGCAGTGCCATATCGATAGCGGTAATGTGAGCAATTTTCATAGAACTGCTAACTCTCATACCTCGCGGCGATTTCCTCGTTTTTCCTTTAACCGCTGCACCAACATAAACTCCTGGTTGGCGCTCCTTCAACCGGCCCGCTCGATACAATGAGCGATAACATGGACCTTCTGCCGTGGCGGCGAGGCGGCCGAGCTTGCTTGAATACGTGCGTGGCATGCATGGAGTACCGCTCGAAGCAACGGGCTGTCCTGACCTCGATGGTGCCCATACACTTCCCCAGACCACGTTGCACCAGGCGAGCGAGCAATAGCGTATGCCGCCACGTGGCCCTTCTCGTCGGTCATGAATAACTGGTTGCCGACTACCAGTGGATACTCCCAGTGGTCGGGTCCCGTGCCGGTAACCGTATCCAGCACCCGACCGGTTTCAGGATCGTAGGCGGAAACGTCGCCATGACCAAGGAATAAGGTACCGTGATTCATGACCGGCGTGCCGCTCAGGTATTTTGTCGACCATGATGCGGCAATATGCAGCTTGCTGCGGCTGATCGAGACGCGATAACCGGTGAGACCGCATCCATCCGCATAATAGACCCACACCTCTCCTCCCGGCGACTTCCACACGGCAGGCGCTGTCAGCACCTCGCATCCACCCGGAGACTTCACGTCTTGCAGATCCCCGCCGAGGTGCCCGGGACCACCCTGCCCGCTCAGGTTGTCGCGGTTCAGAAGCCGCAAGACGGCGCCATGGCAGGTCCTGCACGACGGTCCTTTGCCGGCTTGCACCAGGAGATGATACGTTCGACCGACCCCGTTCAGCGTGGGGAGGATCGCGGCTCCGGAGCTTCCCAGATCGAGGTCGTGATCATCGAGCCACTGCTCATCCGTGGGCGTATAGGAATCGAGCACCGTGCTCCCGCTCGGGTCCAGCTTGAGGACCGTGTCCCCCCACAACGTCGTTCCATCCCACGCGCCATTACCGCTCACAATAAACACATCGTGAGTGAGCGGATCCACCACGCCCTGTCCCCGCCCAAAAAGCCCGGAGAAGGCCCTGGGACAGTAGTTGGCGGCGCTCGGGTCGTTACCCAACAGCTGTGGAATATCGCTGCACAACGTGTTGAACACTGTTGCTTGGCCGGTGGAGAGATCAATCGTGACCAGGTGTCCCTCGAAGTGACCGGTATCGAAGAAGCCGCTGGTGGTCACATAGAGGTGATTGCCGACAAGAGTGGGGGTAGCGGCGATCTTCTCCGCTCCCGCCATGAGCGTGATCGTTTGGGGCCAGGGGGCCTGGAGCGTCTCCTCTCCCGAAATTGCATCATACCGATGCATCTTGCCATCCAGTCCCGCCGCATAGACCCATTGGCCGGAGGGATCAAGGACCGGCCCGGCTGTCGTACACAGTCCCGGGCCGGCGGTCAACCGCTTCCATTGCAGCGCACCCGTCCTGGCAGACAGGGCATACAGTGTGGCGCGTTTGACGCGTCGGCTCGCGAGGCAATTGAACCGGTTATTGCCAGCCAGCACATAGACGATGGGAGGAGCGGCACACTTCAGTTGGGTTGAGAGAGCAGCGCGGCACGCCGCCACCGCGGCTCGGACCCGGCCCGAGCTGGCTAGATACACCGGGACGGAATCAGCGTTGGGGGTTATGCTCTGTAGCCATGAGCGACGGAGTGTCACAGTGGCTCTCGAAAGCCGAGAACTCGGACCGGCAACGGCCGTACCTGCCTTGGATGCGACTGCTAACTGGAGGAGGATCAGGATTACAGAGATTACGCGTCTCAAACCCAGGGCCATCCTGACACGATAATCAGGCGAACGCTTGCAATAGTGCCCGTGTATCGGGAAGAGATGCGCGCAAGAAATAACTTCATATCGTATCGATCATAATGTCTTATGCGAAACGGGGTCGGACCGGGCATGCCCACAGACTGCCATATCCCGCTTCGCGGTTCCACACGATCCCCAAGCGCGGCTGCATCAGGAGGTTCACGTCTGCAATGACTTGCCATGAATCCGGTCGCGCCGCTGGAACACCGCCGATGGTTACAGTCGGCATGGCCGTGTACAACTGCGAGAGCACCCTTCCCGCCGCGCTGGCATCCATACGAATGCAAACTTTTCGTGACTGGGAGCTGTTGGTAATTGACGACGGCTCGACAGACAACACGGTGGCGGTGGCCGTGAGCACCGGCGATGCGCGGATCCGAGTGATCACGGACGGTAGACATCGAAGGCTAGCGGCGAGACTCAACGAATGCCTGGAGCTCGGGCGCGGGCATTTCTTCGCGCGCATGGACGGCGATGATGTGTCGTATCCGGAGCGGCTAGAACGTCAAGTTCGTTTTTTACAGGAGAACCCAACCGTCGATCTAGTAGGTACCAACATGCTCATCTTTTCCGGAGCTGGCCAAGTGGTGGGCGCCCGTCGCTTTCCGACGGATCACGCGCAAATCTGCGCGCGACCCAGTCGCGGCTTCCCGGTCGCTCATCCGACATACATGGGTCAGATGGCATGGTTCCGTCAGCACCGCTATGACGAACGCGTGCTCCGAGCTCAGGACACTGACCTCCTCCTGAGATCGTTCGCACACAGCACCTTCGGCAACCTGCCCGCGATCCTCTTGGGCTACCGGGAGGACAGAATCAGCCTCCGCAAGCTTCTCGTAGCCAAGCGCTGGTTCATCGACAGCTTGGTCCGCTTCTATATGCGGCAAGGACGTGTCGACCGAGCCTTGTGGGCCTGCATTGTGCAGGCGCTGACCGTGAGCGTCACGCTTATTGCCGTCAGAACCGGACTTGGGTACCGAATTCTACGTAATCGCGCTGCTCCTCTCAATGAAGCCGAACGAGGACGATGGAATACGGTATGGCGATCAGTGCAGCCTATGTTCACCTCCGACGAATCGAGCCGAGATCGGTCGGATACCCAGCATCCCACGGAAGCGCATTAACATGTGCGGTATCACCGGTTTCTGGGATGCCACTGGGACGGATACCGGCGAATGTGAAAACCGCGTGGTGAACATGACTGTGTCTCTTGCGCACCGCGGCCCGGACGACATGGACACGTGGGTCGATCCCCGAGTTGGCGTGGCTTTAGGGTTTCGCCGCCTTGCTATTGTCGACCTATCCGTCGCCGGCCGCCAGCCGATGCAGTCGGCCAGCGGTCGATATGTCATGGTGTTCAACGGTGAGGCGTATAACTTCGCGGCCATACGTGCGGACCTGGAACCGGCCGGCATCCGCTTTCGGGGCCACTCGGATACAGAAGTGATGCTGGCAGGCTTGGAACACTGGGGAATGGAAGAAGCTATTCGACGCTGTGTGGGTATGTTCGCCATCGCACTCTGGGATCGAGAAGAGCGTTGTCTCTGGCTGATTCGGGACCGATTGGGTATCAAGCCCCTGTACTACGCCTACATGGACGGCCATCTTCTCTTCGGCTCGGAGTTAAAGGCGCTGCGCCGGCACCCCGCTTTTGTGACTGAGATTAATCGTGGCGCGCTCGCCCTCTACATGCGATACGGGTATATCCCGGCGCCGTACTCCATCTACCACAACGTGCATCAACTCTTGCCGGGCACGATGCTGCGCGTGGACTCACCGCGGGAAGCAAGCGCAGTGCCCGTGCGCTACTGGTCTGCGCTGGAAACAGCCAAGCAGGGCCTAGCTCAGCCTTTCAACGGGTCGGACGGGCAGGCGGTAGATCGATTGGAGACGCTCCTGTCCGAGGCAGTGAAGCTGCGCATGGTGGCCGATGTGCCGCTCGGTGCCTTTCTCTCCGGGGGTGTCGATTCGTCGACCATCGTTGCCTTGATGCAGGCTCAAAGTACTCAGCCGATCAAGACCTTCAGCATCGGCTTTCGTGAAGAAAGCCACAATGAAGCCCAACACGCCAGAGCCGTAGCTGCGCATCTCGGCACGGATCACTCGGAGCTGTACATCAGCGCGGAGGAAGCACGCGCTGTGATTCCTTTGCTGCCGGATATGTACGACGAGCCGTTCGCAGACGCATCACAAATACCGACCTTCCTCGTGTCTCGGCTAGCGCGCCAGTCGGTGACGGTAAGCCTGTCCGGCGACGGTGGCGACGAACTGTTTGCCGGCTATCCGAAGTACGCGACCACGGACGCCATCTGGAAGTGGGCCAGGGCCTGTCCTCTTGGAGCCAGGCGGGCGACAGCGCGCGGGATCACATCCGTGCCCCCGTTGGCCTACGATCGCGGTCTGAACCGGCTCGAACCCTTTATGGCGCGCTTCGGCGCCTCCTCAGTTGGCGACAAATTACACCGCGCCGCGCATATGTTCGCTGAGCGCGACCTGGAGAGGATGTTCGGGCGAGGCATGTCGGCATTCGGTACCGGTAGGCAGCCGGTACTCGGTGGTATCGAGCCAGCCACGGTGCTTGAAGACCCGGGAGATGCGCTCGGCATTGACAGCGTTGTACAGCGGTTGATGTACTACGACATGATGATGTTTTTGCCGGACGATATTTTGACCAAGGTCGATCGAGCCAGCATGGCAGTCGGCTTGGAAGCACGCGTGCCCATGCTTGATCACCGCGTTGTCGAATTCGTCTGGACGCTGCCGCTCTCCGCCAAGCGGCGCCCCGGCATCTCTAAGTGGGTGCTCCGTCAGGTGCTCTACCGACACGTGCCTCCAGATCTGATTGAACGGCCCAAGAGTGGCTTCGGCGTGCCGATCGGCGAATGGTTGCGTGGTCCGCTCCGCGAGTGGGCCGAAGCGTTACTTGACGAACAATCAATGCGGCAGCAGGGCCTCGTCGATGTCCAGCGCGTGAAAGAAGCCTGGACCATGCATCAACGCGGTCAAGGCGGCCTGCAGGGATTGCTCTGGAATGTCTTGATGTTTCAGGCGTGGGCCGAACGCTGGCACCCCGCATCTCCGACCATGCATGCCAGCCAAACCACTTTCGTAGCCAACCCGCATCGCAACGGCCGATTTCCATGAACCCTACCATCGCTGCTCGTGGCGGCTGTTTCGTCTGAATCAAGCTATGCGCAAGCAGACTCACAGTCGGCGTGACGCGAAGGCGATAGCTCGTCCTCGCTCTGCCCGCCTCGCAACGGAACCCCCCGACACAGAAGACCGACGGATCCGTCCGTTCGCTTCCCCGCCTGGGTAATATACCGGCTCGCCCTGTTTAGGGGCCGGGCGGCTCTGCAAATCTTCTTGACTAATGCGCAACTGCTGCAGCTGCTCGTCCAGCGACGACATCTACGTACAACTGCTCGTACTGACGAGCTATCGTATCCCAGCTATGTCTCTCTGCGATACGCATTCGCCCCGCTTCGCCAAGTGAGCGCCGTACCTGCTGATCGGCCAGCAGCATTTGAAGCGTTTCAACCATCTCGTCTAGATCGCTCACAACCAAACCGCCGGTATTTTCCCGTACGCAACCGCCTCCAAACGATATCCATGGCGTTCCAGCCGCCATTGCTTCCAGAATGACGATAGGCGAAGCTTCTCGCGTTCGCGGGGAGGTGAGCAGCAGGACGTCTGCCTCTTTGATAGCCGATACAACATCTTCTCGCGCTGTGTTTGTCCGAAGGTCGACATGAGTATCGCGCCACGCATGAAGGTGACAACGATACCAGCATCCCCCCTTCACGCCGAGACGGCCCAGGCGCCACTTATGAACGCGATGGCTGTTTCCGACAATTGTGCCCCGCACTTCAGGAACTGTCCTGCGGACAGCATAAATTGCCGAGAAGAAGATGGGATGCGCCTTCATCGGCGTGTGATTCGATACGTTCACGATCCAGGGCAATCGACCGATCTTCCACTGGCCTCTGATACCGAGCGACGGAGTCGACCACTCGGCCGTGTCCACTCCGTTGGGAATGACAAGCGGAGGGGGCAAATTGTACTTGGCGTAGAACGGTATCTCCTGCAATAACGGTGACAGGGTCGTGCTGGCGTCGACCCTTCGCAGGGACGTGGCAAACCAGGGCCAATAGGGGGCACGCGGAGTCTCATCCAACGTTTGCAGCCCATGCCCAACCATAATAATGGCCGAGGGTAGTTCACTCACGTGTGCCAGCAGCACGTCGGTGGTCCATGCCTGGGTGCAGTGCATAGCAATCACATCCCAGGGACGAGATCGCACAAAGTCCAGGTACCCGCGAATGTCTCCATGAGGGGACACAGCGCCGCCGCCTTCGACCTTGAAGCGGTGAATATGAACGCCGGACCGCAGTTCCTCAACTGGAGTTCCGCGGGGCTTACCGGTGGCAACGTGAACATCATGTCCCCAATCAGCCATTCGCCGCGAGATTTGGCCCACCACTTCCGGGATCCCTGCGGCCCTCGGGTAGTAATCCTCTGAAACGTGCAAAATTAACATGTTACGGATTACGGGAGGGCATGGCAACGCGTCCAAACCGTCCCTTTTTTACAGATCGTGTAGCGGAGCGAGCACTGGCGCCGCGGCGCAAAATCTCGAGGCCACACCAAATATACACCGGCCAGAAATCCTGCTCATAGAGCTGCGATGTTACACCGCTGCTGCCAGTGATAAGCAGTAAAGTCCAGATCGATATCCAACACCATACATACGCGGAAAGCGGGCTAATAGCGGCATCGAACGATCGCTGAAGGCGCGCAGTCACCAATCCAAGCACCAAAAACCCCAAAACTATGCCCACTACATGGAAACTCCAGAACAGTTCACCCACAAACGGCACAACCTGGTCTTCACTCACCGAGGAGCCATAAATGAGCAGATTGTAATGGGCGACGGTACTATCCGTTCGAAACCCTTTTCCCAGTAGCGGAATCGGGGACAGCACCGAGTCCAGTACAGACCTTCCCCACGTTCCGTCAACCGTATAACCGCCGGCATCCAGTAGGTAGCCCAGGTATTGAGGAGCTGCGCCGTATACCTGCAACTGACTGTTGAGATCGGTCTGAGCCGCGAGAGAAGCAACTCCCTGGTTTGGGATCTGTTGGCCCGGTGATGTGAGAATTTCATGCCGGTAGGTGCCGAACAGAATCACCAGGAAAGCTGTGGGTAACCCAATCACACCCATTACGCTGAAGGGGATGCGTCTGACCCGGGAGGAGAAAGCGGCCACGAGGGCGACTATGGGCATAACCATGCTGCCGCGGTTAAAATTTAAATTCGCGGCGAGCAGGCACAGCAGCGTGCCGCCGGTGACTAACAAAGAACGTACTGGCATGCGAGCAAAACGCTCGCGGGAAAGCCATTGGCTCCAAACGACGATCACGGCAAAGCCCAGAAAGGGCCGCAAAAATGTCGCCAGAGCCTGGGTCAAGGAGGCGCTCGACGTACTAGCTGGTGCCGCGTATTGCAGCCCAGGATTGCTGAGATACGACAGATAGCCGGATACACTTCCGAAAAAAAAGACAAACCCTATTAGGCCAACACCGGCGAACGCTATGCCTAGCAGGTACGTGGCACGCGGCGCGAGCAAACTATGGCCTGTATACGGAACTGTAATCGAGGGCCTGCGTCGGTACAGGATGGTACGGTACTGATACGCAACGGCGAACGAGACGTACGCCGTAGTGCTGAGGAGCAGAGCCGTGTTGATCGCAGTTGGCGTGGGCAGGAAGGGCAACGTACCCGGATCGTATCCGAAATAGACCACGAGCAGCGGCATCAAGATCATCTGATCCATGAACAAAAATTGGGCTATGTTTGTCGGACATAAGGGAGTCGCGGCGCTGAATCTGTTCGCCCGGAGGAGCAGTTGAACGCCAATAAAGACTCCGGTGCTCACCACGGCGGCCGGCAGACTATCGCGACCAGGCGAAAAGAGATAGAAGATGAGCGCGAGATACCCCACATACGCTCCATACGGGCGGTCCCAGCGAGCCAGCCCGGAACCGGTCACGCTCGGTCGCACAGGCGGCACAACCCCGGCGCGCTCGTACATTCTTCCGATCGTCATAGGTCAATAGCTCTCTCTTGGTTGCCGCAAATACCGCCGCACGGACCAGGACAGTGGCACAATAACCACGATAAATGCGCCGAGGTTCGCCCACGCCATGCCATTCACCTGGAAACGTGGTATCAACCACCAGGATAGCAGCCCGAGCAAAGCGGCCAAAAGGGTGTCCAGGGCGAGACGCCCCCACGCATACCCCATACTTACCAAAGCGGACTGCAACAGGTTATTCAGTACCATGGCGATCGCGGATAACGACAGAATAGTCAGTGCAGTCGAGCCGCTTCGATACTCTGCGCCAAAGGCAGACATGGCCAGCGGGGCAGCTGCGATGACCACAATCGCTGGAATGGCCACGACCACGAGATTTGCCAGCAGATTGAGTCGCAGCACCCTGCGATAGGTAGCACTGTCTCTGGTGCCGCGTAAATTACTCAGCATTGGAAGGATGATGGTAGCGACGGAGCCCGGTAGAAAGAGCAACACCTGCCTCCATCGATCGGCGGCGTTAAACACGCCCAGTGAGCGAGCTCCAGCTGGTTGCTGAAACATAATTAGATTGCTGAGCCAGAAAGCCGGAGAGATCACCAGACTGGCGAGCAGAGTAGGGACGGCAAAGTGTGCCAGTGCAAGCAACTCACCGCGTGGCAGATGACTGTGACGCAGTGGAATGGACCGTGTGCAACAGGAGCGGCGCAAAGCGAACTGATTGACCGCGGCAGCAAGTGCCTCGGCCGCAGCCAGACCTGCAACCGCACCGTCCAGCCCGAACAGATAGCACCCCAGGCTCAACGTTATGAAAAGCACGATGCCACGAATCGTATTCATAAGAGCCATCGTTCGGAAGTCTTCCAGACCGGTTACGATGCCCAATTGCACGCCGTTGATGGCAGCGAACAGCACCACTAACGCCGACACACGAAGGTCCTGACGAAGGCTAGGCTGGCCCAACACGGCTCCAGCTATCCAGTCGGACGTAACGAAGAGGACCCCGGATGCTGCCAGGCCGGAGATTATCGCAATGCGAAGCGAAAGTGCCGCATAGACACCGGTTTTTAGCGTATCGGTCGAGCGATGTTCGGCGACGTATTTCGTGGCGGTGAGCCCAAGGCCAGCCCCAGCAAACACACCTACCAATCCAATCGTGCTCTGGATAATGCCGAGCTTGCCGAACCCGGCGGGGTGCAATAGCCGCGCGACGATGACAGAAGCCAATAGTGTCAGTCCTCGAGAAACGATAGCTCCCAGCAGCGACCAGAAGGCCCCGCTGATAAACCGCTTTCGCAGGCTCTGGCCGCGAAAGCCCGACAGGTACTTATCAGCACGCGTCTGGAAGCTAACGTGACTCACTGTAGCTTCCGCCGTTCTGCCTCGACGGACGCGGATAGCCGCCCGAATAAGGGTCGCTTCGCTACTAGTATGACCGAAAAACGCGCACGGGGCATGCGACCTATTCGCTAAAGTTCAACGCTCTGCCCGCTCACGTTTTCGGCGGGAGCGGCCGCCGTCTCGTGCTGGGGCGCTAGCGACAGAAGATACACCGTCGTCCGTAACAGAGCCATAGTTGTAGTTGTAATTCCCGTAGTAGTAGTACATGCCGCCGCGGGGGTTCAGCCGGTTGACGACCAGACCGAGAATCTTCCCCCCCACCGCTTCAATCGCTTCGCGGGCGTGGCGAAGATCACGACGTTTGGTCTTGTTCGGGTCGCACACCAGGATCACACCATCCACCATGGTGGACAATATAGCGGCATCCGCCACTGCCAGAGCAGGTGGCGTGTCGATTACTACCAGATCGGACTGTTCCCGAAAGTGGCGGATCAGAGACTGCATACGATGGGAGCCTAACAGGTCCGCTGGATTGGGGGGAATCGGCCCGGAAGGGACCATACGTAGATTCGGCTGCGACGTAGCTGCCGGTGCGCTCCCATTCATCTGGTTTCCCACTAACATTGAGGTCAGTCCGTCCCGCCTGCCGTCGATGTCGAAGATCTTGTGTAGGCTGGGCCGTCGCATATCCGCGTCGATCAGCGTTACGGATAGCCCCGATTGAGCGAACACCTCGGCCAGGTTGCCCGCGGTTGTGCTCTTGCCCTCCGCCGGGAGGGCGCTGGTTACCACTACCGTCCGCGGAGGATTGTCGATGTTGGTGAACTGAATGTTGGTCCGAATCAGCCGATATGACTCCGCCATCGGCGATCGCGGGCGGCTGGCCGTGACCAGCTGCGAAGAACCCCGACCTGAGTTGAAGCGTTGCACCGTACCAAGAATCGGCGCGCCAACCACATCCTCGATCTCACTCGGCGTGCGCGGGAGGTCGTTGAAATACTCGAAAGCAAAGAGCGCTCCCGACAGCATCAGCAAGGCAGCAAACCCGTACAGGGCCGCGGTTCGGCTCGGGTGCGGCCCCACCAGGCCGGCAGCATCCGCCGGCGCAAATGGCGTCACGCTGTGCAGATCTTCATCCGCCTGTATACGGAAAGTGTTGGACGACGCAAAGAGGGTTTGCTGGATTATCTGGTAGCTATCAAGACTGCCACGGAGCGTAGCAAGCCCAGACGCATCGCCTGAATATTGGCTAATGCGCCGGTTAAGATCGTTGATATTGTTGGTGACGCTGGTGAGTTGTCGGTTCAGTGTTCTCAGATCAGCGGCGTACTTGGCCTTCTCAATGGACTGAATGGTTTGAATGAACGCAGTAACTACCGCATTCGCCGCGTCAACGGCCCGCTGCGGCTGCGTGTCTGTGACGCTAGCGGTGACCAGCTGAGTGGCAGATTGCGGCCCGAGCCCTTTTTGCTGGCTGGATACCCCTGCGACCTGATACCCGGGATATTTGTTGGCCAGCAATCGGCTGGCGCGCCGTGCGATCACCCCATAGCCAATCATCTGACTGTAGGAGCCGGCCAGCAGGCTGCTGGCATATACATCGATGGCTCCGGCGCCACCTTGTCCGGAACTCGTGGACTTTTGCACGTACATGACTGCCGTCGCCTGGTACGTCTTGGGCTCACTGGCCGTCCGAACATACCCGAGCATGGCCATGAGCACGGCGGGAATGACGGCTACCAGCGCCCAGCGCCGCGCGTAGTGCCGTAGCACGCCGATATTAATAAAATTCACAGCGGTAAACTGGAACGCCGGTCGCTGCCGCCCTGGGCAAACACTCTTGCACGTGCCTGCAAGTCAAGCGTGAAAGAGCGCATACTACTGGTGATACCTTCTAACGGAACATCAAACTGCTGCGATGTCGAGCGAGCTGCGGGGGGGCAGACATCACACGCGCGCTGCCCAGGCAGCACGCATAACCGCTGAAGTATATCGGCTTTTGCTTACCGAAGCCAACGTTGATGGCGTCAGCCCACACGGCGCCTTCGGCAGTGAGAGATTGTGTAGCGTTTCATGGGAATCTCAGACTCGCTATTGCGGCGGTCGGACGACAATTATGTCTCCGACCGCCGGGCCAACGATTTCAGGAGATGCGGTTTCCTGATGCACCGCGTGGTACCATTCAAGACAGTTTTTATTAAAGGAGCCGCATCATGTTCGTTGTTCGAAATATCAAGCGCGTCCCCGCGCTCGTTCTCTGCCTCGCCTCATTATCTATGAGCAGCGCCCTTGCCGCTCCATCCTCCGCCAACATTGTGCCGTCCGGCACACCGCAGTGGCTCATTATCCCCAAGCTGGGTGTACGCGCCTCGGTCGAGCACATCACAATGCTTAACCCACAGGACGTGCACGCTCCGTACAAGTGGGAAGACGTTGCGTGGTCATCTTTCGGCCCACGACCGGGCGAGCGTGGCAACGCCACCATTTTCGGCCATGTTGATTCGACCTGCTGTCCCGCGGTCTTCTACCACCTGCGCACCCTGGTCGCGGGTGACCAGTTTGATGTTCTGTATCGCGGTAGCCGTGCCCTGCGCTTCCGCGTGATGTGGTCCACGACCTACGCCAACAAAAAGTTGCCGGTCAAGTGGCTTTACGGCCGCAGCCCCAATCGGGGCTTGACGCTTATCACCTGCACTGGCGACTTCCATCGTGACGGCAGCGGTTACGATCACAAATACTTGGTCTATTCCCGCCTGATCCTGCCAAATGGAACTCTGGGCTAGGGACAGGTAATTCCGGCTACACACGGCGCGGCGGCGCTGGTTGGCGCTGCCACCGGTGGCGGCGGCGGACCGACCGGCTGGATTCGAGGCGCTGGAAGCGGCGCCACCGTCGGCTGCGCCACCGGCCGGGAAGGCGGTGAGACGGGACGTGTCGCCGGCTGCTGCACCGGCGCTTGAACTACCGGTTGCTGCGGCACCGGCGCCTGAACTACCGGTTGCTGCGGCACCGGCGCCTGAACCACCGGCTGCTGCTGCACCGGCGCCTGAACCACCGGCTGCTGCGGCACCGGCGCCTGAACCACCGGTTGCTGCGGCACCGGCACCTGAACCACCGGTTGCTGCGAGACTACCGGATTCTGTGCAACAGGAATCTGTGGCACCGCGGTCGGCCGGACATGTTTTCGGGTCGGTCTCTGGTGGTTTGGGGCTGGGGCGGGGATGTATAGATGACGGTACACCGAGAAGGCTCCCCGCCTGCTTCCTTGCCGTGCTGCCGCGCTCCAACGGAATGTTCCGTAGTGCAGCGGCAGGGAGAGACATGTGCGTGACACGCCGAGGGGCTTAGCACCGACGAACTGGAAGTAATACGACTGTGCGTCCTTTACCGCACGCCAACAGAACTTTATGGCGCCTGGCTTCAGTATCGCCCCTGGAGCCGGGGACTGAAGCACGGGCGTGCCCAGTGGTGGCACGCGCACTGCGAAGCTCTGACGGGCTGAATATGGCCACCAAACGCCCTGTACTGCTGCCTGAACTCTCCAGCCATAGTCCGCCGGGCCACGAACGCGAAAGTGATACGCATTGGTAAGAGGCAAGAGCTTGATGGACTGCGGGGTATTCGTCTGGCTGCCGCCTGCGGCTACGGCGACGCGCGAAACCAACAAGCGATAGTTAGAGGCCCCGGCAATCTTCGACCACCGCATCGTGATCCTGCGGCCAGACACGAACGTTCCACCGTCACGCGCCCCTACCACCTGGAGTTGACGGGGCGCCACGGGGTCCAGAGCCTGCTTGGTTGGGCTGCCCACCATCGCATGAAACACGAAAAGCCCCGCCGTCGCGAGTATCAAGAGCAACAAGACGGGGGCTGCAACACGAGCAACTGGCCCAACCCACCGAAACCGAATCGGATCTTCCTCGTCATAATCCGGATACTCCAGCGGCACTGCCCGCTGAAGTGGCTGGCCCCCCTCGCCAGACATGGCGCCGGGCACGCTCCCGCGAGCAAGGCCATGCAGTGCGTCAACGCGAACCGACTCCGGCAGCGCCGGCAGTTTTCCGTTGGACGGCCCCGGCGAGCGGGGGACAAATAGCGGCTCACCGCGTGCCAGTGGCAAGCGCCGCGGACGAGTTGCTTGATCGACTACAGCCGGAACAGCGGGCGATGGGCCATCTGGCTCGATCGCGTACCGAGCGGGTTTGGATTCCGGATCCGGTCCGTGATCGGGTTTGGCGATTGCCGCTTCGGGCACAGGCAGTGCCGCTAAGTCGTGTTCCAACTCCGTCAATGTTTGATACCGGCGGGCTGGATCGATCGCAATCGCCTTCAAAATCACGTGATCCCACTCCGACGGCACGTGGGCCGTGACGTCGCTCGGCGGCACCTCATCCTCGAGGAAACTCAGAAACGCGATTCCAATCGCATCGTTACCCGACGAGGGGCCGGTCACGATCCCCGTTGCAGCCTGATACAGAATGACACCCAACGAGTACACATCAGAGCGAACATCCGCCGGGTTTCCAGCCGCCACCTCGGGCGCGAGGTACAGCCGCTCCCCGGAAACCGACTGGTTGCCGGCGGGCAACGACCAGCTGACCTTTACCGCATTGTCCGCCGTAACCCACAGCACACTGGGCTTGAGATAACCGTGCACTGCACCCTGAGCGTGAGCGGACCCAATCACCCGGGCGGCTTCGCAGACCGTGCTCCGAAGCTGGGCTAACGACATCGGCCCTTCGATAAGCACCTGGGAGAGGGGGCAGCCCTCAATGGTCTCGGTGACCACGGTCGCCTGGTCGTCCTCGACAATGATGTCGTGAACCTGCACGATATTCGGGTCACCCAGGGGGGCTGGAGTACCTCCCGCATACCGCCGAAGTTCATCGACGGCCTGATCCGTCAAGCGTTGCAGCACCTCCACCTCGACCGTACGACCAGTCTGCGTATCTACCGCCTGATACCTGCCCGCGGATGCACGTGCCCCGGCCTCCTGTACCACCTTATACCGGCCGCCGACCAATCTCTCCACTTACGTCCTCATCGGGACGCCGGATCGGACATCCCTTTTCTTTATGGCAAGCCCGGCCCCGCCAGGAATCGCGGGGAACCAGAAGGCATGTGAGATCGTAACTAAAACCTGCCCGACTCTTCGTACTATGTTTGGCAATCGCGCGCTCGCGGCTTTGCTCCTGCCCCGAAGGATCGGCTCCTGTACCAGGTAAAGCACCGCGGAAACGGCACAAACCGTGCTGCTATTATGGCAGTTTTCGGATTCACTCCGCATCCATCACCGAAAACCCAGAGTGGACCTGGAGACGCGATCCCGTCCTACAGAGACCGGTAATACGGAGCAGTCCGCCGGACCTAAAATCATGAGGCCGAACGGACGCAGGCGGCCGGCACCGCGCGCACTGGTCTGAAATCGGTCTGGATGGCATAGTAACTACATGGATTCAGTTGTTCGAGGCAGTCGCGGCGCCCTGGTTGCACGGGCATTGCAGGGCGCCTGGCGCGACTCTCCGCCGCTCCTCACCATTTCCGAAGCCGAACTGATTTCCATTGCTCCGATGATGCTTGCCTCGGGAGCCGGACCGCTTACCTGGTGGCGAATACGAGATTCTCCCCTTGCTCACCTGCCCGCCATGCGCGAACTCCATGAGGCGTATCGCGTGCAGGTGCTGCGGTATGCCGTTCGTGAACGCGAGATCGAGCAGGTGGTTGGACTTCTACAGAGCGTTGACGCGGAGCCAGTCCTGTGCAAAGGCTGGGCGGCGGCCAGATTGTATCCCGACATGGCAGTGCGTCCGCTGGGCGACATTGACATTTTTGTTAAACCTGAACAGGTGTCCCGCGCACACGCCGCCTTGCAGGGCCTCCGTTTAGGGAGAGGGAGCGCCGTCGATTTTCAGGAGAGCGCCACATTGGCACTGTACCGAGCCGACGTGCGGACCATGTACAACCGAGCGTCCACGGTGCCAATGGGCGACATACCCGTCAAGGTATTATCGCCGGAAGACCACCTATCGATGTTGTGCGTACACTTCCTCGGCCATGGCGGCTGGCGGCCGATCTGGCTGTGCGATATTGCCGCTGCCATGGAGAGCCTCACAGAGTCCTTCGATTGGCAAACCTGCCTGGGAGAGGATACGCGGCGCGCGGGCTGGATCCTTTCCGCCCTTGCGTGCGCCCACGAGATACTGGGCGCGCAACTCGGGGCGCCGCCATTCGATCTTCTCTATTCCCAGGCGGCGCCGCGATGGCTGGCGCCAACGGTGCTCAAGCAGTGGGATGTTCCATACGCGCCCATGAGTGACGGAATCATTGGGTATACTGCTCCGATGGCGTCCTATTGGCGCAGGCCAATCGGTGTCTGGTCGGCTCTGAGGGAACGCTGGCCGAGCCCCATTACCGCTACGATTCGCGTTGAAGGACCAATAAATGACGTTCCCAGGCTACTGTTTCAGCTCGCGTACGCGGCGCTTCGCTGCAAGCAATTTGTGACTGCCACCCGCAACCCACTGTACAAGTTTCCTGAGCGCTGAATAACGGGCAGCCGCATGTCGCAGTACTTCGAGGCGTTGCGCCAGGAGAGCGAAAGCCGTACGGCCAAGCAGCCGAGTCAGGATCACCGCGCCACCCGCACCCGTGGGTACCAGAAACCAACTAACCACAACATCGATGACGTAATGAGACTGGTATAGTACCAGTGCCCAGCCACAAATCACCGCAGCGCCCAAAAACGGTATGGCGCGTCTCGGACGCGCGAAGACCACCCAGCTCACCACGAGTGCCGCCAGCAGGGCATGATGAGAAGGAAAACTGTTCGAGGCAGCTGAACCAGGCTGGTAGACAACACCGGGCTCATTGCGCGAGGCGGGGGGCGAATAGACTAGCGCGTGGGCCACGATAAATAGGCCGGTGCTCACGACAAACGTCACGGCAGCGTGTAGTAGCCAGCGATACGCTGTTATGCGTGGCTCCGTTCGCAGTTCGCCGACGACGACCAGTACCGCCATTCCGGCCACCCAAAAAACCAGGTCGCTCGCCAAGAACTCCAGAACGGGCGAGGGTAGAAACTTCCAGTAGACGAGATCATTGACAAGCAGGCGTAGAACATCGTTGAGCATTCAGCACGTCACAGACAGAGTGAAAACAGCCCTACAGTGTAGGCGTGAGTCATGATGAAAACCAATCGCTTGCACCTCTACCGCGACGGCCGCCAGCCGGCAATCGTGATGCCTGATGTGCCGGCTGGCGCCCCACGGGTGTGATTCCACCCGCCTTCTCATAATGGAGCCGGACTTACACATCGACACTATCCTAACAGGAGACTCAGACGATTAGACTGTCATTTTTCACTGTGCGAGGCAGGGGCGACGTGTTGTTTCCACGCACTCCACTCACCGCCATTTCCCTGGTCGGTGACACCACTCTGTTGCTTCTCTTCGCAGCCATTGGACGAGCTAATCATGGCGACCAGGAGGGCGGCGCGGTTCTCGGCGTCCTGGGCACGGCAGCTCCGTTTCTGATCGGCTGGTATGTGAGTGGCGCGCTCCTGGGCGCCTTCTCTCCGACTGCCTTCGTGACGCCCAAGACGAATGTGTTGCGCACGGCTACAGCGTGGTTGACGGCAGGCGTACTTGGCTTGCTGCTTCGCTCAGCGATCGAGCATCATCTCACACCACTGCCGTTCGTCATCATCGCGCTCGGCTTTAACCTCGTGACGCTTACCGGCTGGCGGTTACTCTTGACCGTCTACCATCAGAGGAAATCACCTCTCTAGGCCTTCACCTGGTTTTCGTCGCCGCCTTGCCCGAAGCAGAGAATCGACAACTACCGACCGGCCCGCACCTCAAGCTGCGACTCGCGAGCCAGGGCCTGTACCACGGGCTGCAATTGTGCATTCTTGACTTGTTGAGCCTTCCGCTCCTCGGCACTGGCTCGAACCACGGCATCAGCGAGCGGTATCCCCTCCATGCCCGTATGCGGCACTCCCATCACCGATAGCACGGTGGGGGCAATGTCCTCCAGTCGTGCAGGAAACTGCGAGGTAATCCCAGCACGGACACCGGGCCCGGAAACTATCAAGGGAAGATGCTGCGATTCCCACGCGGCGCCACCGTGGTCACCCTTCCAAGTCGCTGCGCCACCGGTCTCGGCAACCGCCTGCTCGGTGAAAAGGACCACGATATCGGGTCCCGCCGGGCCATCAAACGAGTTCAGCAAATACTGGTTGGCCGCTTCGACCCCACCGGTGCGAAACAGATCCGGACCGCTGGCACGCAGGTATCTGTAGCCGCCGCCAGTGGCGGAGGTCTTGAAGTAGACCGACTGTATGTACGGATTTTGTAAGCGAGCGATGTTTTCGGCCGCGCGCGCCGAACGCGTACCGTCCTTGAGCCACATGTAGCCGGCGGTGTGGAAGGTATCCGAGACGATACTGGTACCCGATGCCTCCGCTGCTTTCTCAATATCTGTCGCGTTGAGGTGGTGATCGATCGGCGCAAAGCCGTGGTCGGCGGTGATCACGAACACGGTGTCATCCAGTATGCCCGCCTTTCGGTACATATCTTCCAGCTTGCCCAGGTCGCGATCAAACCCCTGCATCAATACCTTGACATCCTTAGGATCCCGGTTCCCGCCGTCGACATGGCCCAACGGCCAATCAAACTCCGGCACGTTCATGAGCATCACACGCTCGTGCATCTGCGTAAAGGTTGACCGTGCGAGGGTCATGGCCAGGTGATCTTCGGTTCCAATCGGTAGAGTGGTGCTTTTGCCAATCAAACCCGGGGCTTGCAACACTGCCGGCGGCGGCGCGTGTCCCGGCACAAAGGTCGGGGCAAACTTGCCCTGGGGCGTACCCTGGTAATACATGATGACGTTCGCACTCGGTCCGCCCAGCGCGTCGTCGGCATAGTACTTGTGGCCGCCCAGAGCAACCACCTCGGCCGAGGGATCCGCCGCGTGTACCAGCCCCGCGATGGAAGGCGCGGGCGCGTTGTGCAGGATGCGCTCCATTTGCCCGTTTCGAATATTTGCTGGGTCGAAAAGATTGACGGTGGTGTTATCCTCGTTCGCCCAGGCGAACGACAGGATTCCGTCCGCGCTTGGATTCGAGCCACTTGAAATCGAGGCATGGCCGGTGGGAGTCTCCGATTCGAGAATGCCGGCAAAGGCGTTGGTGTACTGCGTGCCATGTTTCATCAAGGCGCGGATGTGAGGGATACCTGGAACGTTGAAATAATCCGGCCGAGCGCCGTCCAATACAAAGAGAACCAGGTACGGCTTGCTCTCGTGGCCCTCCTGGGCGCTGGGAAGAAGCATCTGGCCTGTGCTGGCGACCAGAGCACTTCCTGGCCCGCTGGAAGCGTTATCGGCATCGTGCATGATTCCTGCATCAGGTTGAGCTGCTGGAGCCGCCGCTTGCCGCCCGATTCCGGACAGAGCGGTTAGCGCGCCCCCGCCGACCAGCAGCAGCAGCGCTACGATGAGTGCACCTGCCCCTATTGCCCGTATTTCTCGCCGCTGTAAGCTGGTCATCATCACCCCTTAGTTCCAGGCATGCCTTGCTGCCCTTCCCTTCAGAGTACGCATCCAACCTGAACAAGGAATGGCCAGGGGCTTACAAAGGTCTGAACTCTTTGCCGCCGGACCATACCGGAGCCAGGCGAGAATGCGATCAAGCTAGCGACTGTCCGCCAACTGACGTAACCGCCCCACGGTGACTGGCGATCACCGTCGCCACGCGCCCGGCCACGCTTGCATGCTGTACCCGTAGTTCGATTCCCAACGAGCCGCTGTCGAGCGACAGCCCCGAGCCAATCGAGCCCTGCATAATCTGCTCTCTGGCGCGGTTGGCGTCGCGTTCGCCGGCGAAAAGACCGATTATCGGGGCACTGGCGGTGCGAACAATCGGATATGCCACCGCGCTGCCTCCCGCATCGAGCCTGATGTGCAACAGGAACTGGCTCATCGTCACCTCACCAATGAAGTAGCTGTGAGACAGTGCCCGGTCTCCGGTATGCACCTGCAGTGCGGAGAGCGAGGTCGCATCGATCAAGAGGCCTGCCTCCGGGACATATTCACCGGTCAGGACAATGGCTCCCTCATGCCGCAGCACTCGTGGGTCGATATCGAGAGTGCGCGCGAGCTTGGTCCAGCTGAGCCCAACCGGGGGTGCTTCCGGTTCCACTATGGATTCGCGGCTGGGAATCGGCCAGGTTGGCGCCCCCGGCACATCTTCCACCGCCGCCTGATGCATCACCTCACTGCTCTGTACCGGCAGCACACTGTTCGGCGCCCGACCGGCTACCTCGCCCGGCCGGTGCTCTTCGATCTCGCTCATGGCGCTCCCTCCACCGTATCGCGGCAACGCGATACCATAGGGCAGCACAGAGCAAGGATGGGGCCATGCCCGACGAAGAAACCGTCGACGTAATCGAAAAAGAAATGACGCCACTGGAACGTATGCGGCACAGCGCCGCACATGTGATGGCCGAGGCCGTGATCTCCGTCTTCCCGGAGGCCAAACTCGGCATCGGACCACCCATCGAGAACGGCTTCTACTACGACTTTGAACTGCCACGTCCGCTCACGCCGGACGATCTCGAGGTGATCGAACGGCACATGGCAGCGAGCATCGAGCGGGATCAGCCATTTGAGCGCAGGCCGCTGAGTAAGGAAGAGGCGCTCCAGCTCTTTCGAGACCAACCATACAAGCTGGAGCTGATCGAACAGTTCGGCGACGGCAACCTGAGCGTCTATCAGCAGGGGAACTTCGTCGACCTCTGTCGCGGACCACACGTGAACAGCACGGGCGAAATCGGGCCGATCAAGCTCCTCAGCAACGCCGGAGCGTACTGGCGTGGGAGCGAGAAGAATGCTCAATTGCAGCGGATCTACGGCACAGCGTTCGCGACCCAGGAGGAACTCGACCAGCACGTGCATAATCTCGAACAGGCCCGCGAGCGCGACCATCGAAAGCTGGGACGGGAACTGGGCCTCTTTACCTTTTCACCGGATATCGGTCCTGGCATTCCGCTCTTCTTCCCCAAGGGCGAGACGCTTCGCCACAGCATGGAAGAGTACGTTCGAGACCTGCAAACCCGGCACGGCTACGACCATGTGTGGACCGCAAATCTGGTCAAGCGCGAGCTGTATGAAAAGTCCGGGCACCTGAAATTGTATGCAGACGTCCAGTTTCCGGCCATGGTGGACGAGAACGACGTGTACATGCTGAAGCCCATGAACTGCCCGAGCCACATGACGCTGTTCAATGCGCAACACCACAGTTACCGTGAACTGCCCATTCGCTACGCCGAGTTTTGCACCCTGTACCGATACGAGCGTTCCGGCCAGCTCTCCGGCCTCACGCGCGTTCGCTCCCTGACCCAGGACGACGAGCACATCTTCTGCACGCCAGACCAGCTTCAGTCGGAGTTCAGCCTGTGCGTCGAGCTGATTACCGAGGCCATGCGCACCTATGGCCTCACGGACTACTACGTCCAGCTCTCGCTGCACGACCCAAACCAGCCTGAGAAATACGGCGGTGATCCAGATGTGTGGGAGCGCGCCGAGCGTGAGTTACGCGCCGCCCTCGACGCGCTCGGTATCCGATACGTGCCGGTCCTGGGCGAGGCCGCCTTTTATGGTCCCAAAGCAGACTTCAACGCCACCGACGTACTCGGACGCGAGTGGCAGCTATCCACCGTCCAGATCGACTACATCCAGCCGGCGAATTTGGGCTGTCACTACATCGGTGAGGATGGCCAGGAACATACGCCGGTGATGATCCACAGCGCCGTGACCGGCTCCACGGAGCGTTTTCTGGGCATGCTGATCGAGCACTTTGGCGGGGCCTTTCCCACCTGGCTGGCGCCGGTGCAGGCGCAGCTGCTGCCCATCGCCGACCGGCACATACCGTACGCGCGTGAAGTACAGCAGCGACTCAAAGCCGCCGGTGTACGCGCCGAGGTCGACGACCGCAGCGAGCGGCTCAATCTCAAGATTCGCGACGCCCAACTGCAGAAAGTGCCGTACATACTGGTGACCGGCAACAAAGAAGCCGAGCAGGGAAGCGTCGCGGTTCGCCTCCGTGGCGGCATCGATCTGGGTCCCATTCCGGTCGACGAGTTTGTGAACCTGATCAGCGAGGACATCAGCACCAAGGCGCTGAGTCCGCCGGCCGGCCAACCGAATCCCGGTACGTGATGTCCCATAGAGTCCCGCCACCCTTACGTCTCGCCTGAACCGATTATTAGAGGAAGATTCCGCTCATCGGTGGCTCCGCATGGCTGTCCTTTTTCGCAAACCGAGCGGGCGCCTGGTCCCGCTCCTCCTTCTCCTTCCACTCCTGGCCGGCTGCTTTACCGGCAGCCTCCCGTCGCAGAATGATCCTGTCTGCTCGTGGACCAGCGCGGTCCCGTCCAATGCGAATCGGCTCTGCGGCCAGACGTACCGCACCCTCAGCACCGTTTTGAAAGCGTCGGTACGGGGGAACCGGGCCACCGTGCATCGGCTGGTCCCCAGCCGGCAGATCGCCGGCCGTATCATCGCGTTCGGCGACGCCCAGCGCCGTGATGGCATCCACTACATCCGCATCGTGCCCAGCTACACACTGGAAACCGAGCAGAACGGGAGCGTTGGCGCCAGCTTTGGCCTGGTCGGAGTGACAAATCGAGGCTCGCTCAAGGCCCCGCAGGTCATGTACCTGCGGCTGTCGCACGGCGTGCAGATAATCTCCGGCGATCAGCCGCAGCAAGAGTGGTAGAGCGGGTGCCGGCTTGGGTGGGACACCTCATATGACGCATCATTGAGGAGACATGGACGCATCACTGAAAACCACCACCAGGTGGCTCTCGGTCGTCGCGACGGTGGTTACCTTCCTGATACTCCTGATGGGCGCCACCGTCACCAATACCGGCTCAGAGCGCGGCTGCGGCCGTTCGTGGCCGCTCTGTCACGGCCAGTTTGTTCCGCAATTCGCGGTGAAAACCATGATCGAGTGGAGCCATCGCGTGGTGGTGCCGATCGACAGCGTGCTCACTATCGCAGTGGCGATTGCCAGCATGTATCTCTACCGCCGACGTCAGGTGCGGGTACTGGCCATTTCCATGGTTTTCTTCCTCTTTTTGCAGGCCGGCCTGGGCGCCTGGGCCGTGCTCTACCCACAGATGGCGGCCGCTCTGGCCCTGCACTTCGGGGTCTCGCTGATCGCCTTCGCCAGCGTTCTGCTCGTCACCACCATGCTGTTCGAGGCCGACAACCGCGAGGACCTGCGCGACCGCGCCGTCTCGCCGGCCTTTCGCTGGTTCGTCTGGAGCCTCACCGTCTACACCATGGTGGTGGTCTACATGGGCGCCTATGTCCGGCACACCAAGGCCAGCCTCTCTTGCCACGGCTGGCCGCTCTGTAACGGCCAGCTGATTCCCGTGCTACAGGGCACGATCTTGTCCAACTTCGCCCATCGTTTCGCCGCCGGCGTGCTGGGCCTGGCGATCGTGGGTCTGGTCGTCTGGACCTATCACTTCCGCCAGCAGCGCCCCGATCTCTATCGCGCGTCCCTGGTCACGCTGGGGCTGGTGATCCTGCAGTCGATCAGTGGCGCGGCTATCGTCTGGACCAAACTGGATATCTTCAGCGCCCTCGCTCACGCCGCCCTGGTGGGGCTAATGTTCGGCAGCCTGAGCTACCTCTGTCTGCACGTCCTGCGGCGCCCACTGCCCCGTAGCGAGCGTGCTCGCGCGGCAATCCTGGCGGAGCCACGGACCGGGCACGTCGGCACCCAGGTTTAGCGATTCAACCTCCCGCTATCTCCGTCGAAAACCTGGTCAAGAGCTATGGCCAGCGGCGCGCCGTCGATCATCTGAGCTTTTCCGTGGCGCCCGGGACGGTCTTCGCGCTACTCGGTCCCAACGGGGCCGGCAAAACTACCACGGTGGAGATCCTGGAAGGCTATCGCCCAGCGGATGGAGGCGAGGTGCGCGTCCTGGGCCTTGACCCGGCTGCAAGGGGTACGGCGCTGCGCTCTCGCATCGGAGTCATGCTGCAGGAAGGCGGCCTGTACCTGACCATCACGGCGCGCGAAGCGCTGACGCTTTTCGCCCACTTCTACCCCTCTGCCCGTCAGCCCGACGAGCTGCTAGAACTGGTTGGCCTGAGCGATGTCGCCGGCACGCGCTATCGCCGGCTCTCTGGCGGTCAGAAACAGCGGCTGGCCCTGGCGCTGGCGCTGCTACCGAACCCGGAGTTGGTGTTCCTCGATGAACCGACAGCCGGCATGGACCCTCAAGCCCGGCGCACCACCTGGGAGATTATCCTGGGGCTACGCTCCGCCGGGGTCACAGTCGTGCTGACCACGCACTACCTGGAAGAGGCGGAACGGCTGGCCGATCAGGTGGCGATTGTTCACGCCGGCAAGCTGGTTGCGCTGGGCAGCCCGGCCGAGCTGACCCAGGGTGACAGCTCCATAGTCCGTATCCGCCTGGACCAGCCGGTCGAGCCGGCTCTGCTGCAAGCACTGCCCTCCGCCGTGCAGGCACAAGCCGGGAACGACGAGGAGTACGAGATTCAGTCGGACGATGTGCCTTCGCTGCTGGTCGAGCTGACCACCTGTCTGCGCACACTCGGCGTAGGCGTGCAGGAGATACGGGCTGGCCGTTCATCGCTGGAAGAGACCTTTTTGCGGCTCACCGGCAAGGAGTATGCGGAGTGAGTGGGCGCGCCCTGGCGGCGGCCATCGCCGCCCAGGCCTGGACGGAAACGCGCCTGACCCTGCGCCGCGGCGAGAGCGTGCTGGTGACGCTGATTATCCCCACTGCGCTGCTCGCCTTCTTTGCCTCGGCACGCGTGCTACCGGCGGCCGGTCGCACTATCCAGTTTCTGCTGCCCGGCACCCTGGCGCTGGCCGTGATCTCCACGGGATTAGTGAGCCTAGGCATCGCTACCGCCTACGAGCGGTATTACGGTGTGCTGAAACGGATGGGCTCGACACCCTTTCCCCGTATCGGGCTGGTCACCGCCAAGCTGCTGGCGGTGCTGGTGGTGGAAGCGGCCCAGGTTGCGCTACTGGTCGCGATCTCCGCCCTGTTCTACGGCTGGCGTCCGCACGGCACGGTGGGACTCGCGATAGTTGCCCTGCTCCTCGGCACCATGGCCTTCGCCGGACTGGGCCTGGCCATGGCCGGCTCGCTGCGGGCGGAGGCAACGCTGGCCGGCGCCAACGGCCTGTTCCTGTTTTTTCTGCTGCTGGGCGGTCTCTACGTGCCACTCGATCACCTGCCGTCCTGGCTGGTCCCGCTGGCCCGCGTGCTGCCCGCCAACGCCCTGGCCGAAGTCTTGCGCGCTACCCTCCAAGCGAGCGGCACGATCCCCCTGAGCAGCGGCGGGCTGCTGGTTGCCTGGGCGGTCGCCATGCCGGTACTAGCAGCGATCACGTTTAAGTGGGAGTAGACACGTAGCCGGGCACTGCAATGCCTGCGAAGCGAAGGTCTACCAGCCGCCGCCACCATCTCCACCGCCGCCATCTCCACCGCCACCATCGCCGCCCGAATCTCCGCCACCACCCCAGTCGCCGCCTCCGAAGTCGGCGCCACCGCTGTCGCCACCTCCGCCAGTGGAATCGCCGCCACCGCCCCAGCCGCCACTGGAATCGCCACCGCCGGACCAGCCGCCGGAGTCGCCTCCGCCCCCGGACCCGTTACCGCTGCCGAAGTCGGCGCCGCCGCTATCGGACGGCGTCTGGCCACCGTTTCCATAGCCACCGGAACTCCCATCACCGTAGCCGCCGTCGCCGTACCCATACCCGCCGACATCGCCGTAGCCGGGACCGTAGTTGTACCAGCCGCCGCCGTACCAACCGCCCACATCCATGCCGATCCAGAAGGGGAGCCAGTACTGCCAGGTCGGCCCGCCATAGGAATAGTAGTACGGGTTGCCCGGCTGCGCCCACCAGGGCATCGGCGTGCCACCCTGCTGCACGGTGGCGATCTGCGGCGTTCGCCCCCGCTCCAACTGCTGCAGATCAACCGCACAGACCTCGATCTGGAGCGAGTTGCCCTTTCCATCGTCAATGGTCCGCGGCGTGTATGGCGGACGATCATCTCGTCCACAGTAAAAGCATCGATGGCCGGGAAGATCCATGGTGTTGGCCAGCGGGTTCTCGATACCGAGCGACCGCATCACCCCCTGCAGCGCCAGAACCGCCTGGGCCGCATCCTGGTTGGTTTGCGTCAGGGCAGCCGGCGTGTTTGCCCGATCCAGCTCGGCCCGCGCACGATCGCGCAACCCAAGCGCGCGGTCGTACTCGGCCCGCACCTGTGGCTGCATCTGCCCTGCCGACGCCTCGATTTTCGTCACCGCTTCGTCGGCCAGCGACAAGGTATTACTCGCCGCCGTCCGTAGATCGTCTCGCCGCGCCCGCGAGATGCCCTGCTTTTTCCGGGCACGTCGTACAAACAAACCAATTATTCCGCCAATTACCAGCAACACCACCAACCAGAAAATTGCGGCGTTGCGGTTATCGTTATTGACAATCGACTTATACGTGTCGGCTGCGTTACGAGAAGCGGCTATGGCGCAGTTTACCGGCGCGAGGTGGCATTGGCGCTCGGCACGCAAGGCCACGTCGTGCTCCTGGGCCGAAGAGAGCTTATCAGAACTGATCGCAATGTAAATACCAGGAGGCGTGACCAGTATCAGGTTGCCGTGAAAATCAAGAAATCTGCGTATGACGCGGGCGGCCAGCGGCGGTGGCATCCGTACTCCGGCGCTGTTGACAGGCAGTTGGCTGAAGATAGCGATCTTGGTGGGAACGCCTCTATTCGCCTCCGCGGTCGCCTCCTGCTCCAGCCGTTGCACGTCCCCCGCCTGAGCTTTCCCGGCCTTGATAGTGCTCTGCGAGACATATGCGTTCTGCGAATTGAGAACTGTTTCCACATGCTGAATGACGGTCGCGGCCAGCACGAATTGGCTCGAGGAAAAAACCAACGCAAAAAGCACGACGCTGGCGACACCGACGAGAAAGCGAAACCGGCACAGTTCGCGAGCCACACAAACGATCACACAATTCTCCGAAGAACCTGATGGAACACCAATCCGGCCACATCCTGTCTCTTGTTCGCCCAAATCTCATGGTACGTCACGCATCACTCCTGTGGATTCACGGCAACAAAAGAGCCCGGAACCATTCGGATGAATGGTTCCGGGCCGTCACGCCCCGTACATGCTTGAGCGAGAGCTAGGAGCGGTTTCCATCGCCCTTGGTGGCGTCGGCCACCTTATCGCCTACCTTGTCGGTGGCGTCATGCACTTTGCTCTGCGCGTCGCCCACGGTACTCTGAGCCTGGCCCTCGGCCTTCTGGTCGTCGTTGCCGGTGACGTTGCCGGCCGTTTCTTTGGCCTTGCCCTCAATCTTGTTGGTCAGATCACTCATAATTGTCTCTCCTTGGGGAACACAACTCGTTGCCAGTTCATATATGGCAAGATCGGTGCCGCCTTGCGCGCCTACTTCTCGGCCTTGCGCCGGATTCGGTTCCAGACGCCGGTGAATCCCATCGCCTGGTGCATGACATGCAGCGTCTGTTTGGTTTCATCGCGCACCACCTGCGTGCCGTTCCAGAGCAACTCCTCGACCACGCCCGGCTGGTCGTATAGCGCGCGCCGCTCCCGCATCGGATCGAGCAGCCCGTTGATCGCCGCGGCCAGCTTCCGTTTGACCTCCACATCGCCCACGGTTCCCAGCCGGTACCGATCCTTCAGATCCTCAACCTCGACTCGGTTCGGATTGAAGGCATCGTGATAGATAAACACCGGGTTCCCCTCCACCGTCCCCGGCACATCGGCGCGTATGCGGTTTGGGTCGGTATACATACTCGATACCTTCCGCTCCACCTCGCGTGGCGTGTCGCTCAGAAAGATCGCGTTGCCCAGACTCTTGCTCATCTTGGCCACACCGTCCGTCCCCACCAAAGTCGGCAACTCACCCTGGATCAGCTCGGGCACCGGGAAGACCTCGCCATAGAGCCCGTTGAAGCGGCGGGCCAGCTCCCGCGTCACCTCCACGTGCGACTCGTTGTCCTTCCCCACCGGCACGATATTGGCGCGTACGCACAGGATATCGGCCGCCTGCAGCACGGGATAGCCAAGCAGCCCGAAGGGCATCTCGATATTGGCGTTGCGTGCCATGTCCTTGAGGCTGGGTATGCGCTCCAGACGCGACACGGTGGTGAGGTTCTGGAGGAGTGTGTAGATCTCGTTGATCTCGTGGACCGCCGACTGCAGGTAAAAGGTCACCGCGGACGGGTCGATCCCGGCCGCAATCGAGTCCAGCACCAGATCGTGCGCGTTCTGCGCCGACTCCCCGATGTCTTCCGGTCGGTTCTTGGTGGTCAGCATATGCAGATCGGCCACGATAAAGAAGCTCTGATACTGGTGCTGATACCGCACCCGATTCTTCAGCGTCCCTACCCAATGACCGAGGTGCAGCTTTCCCGTGGGGCGATCGCCGGTGAGCATGCGCGGCTTAGTCATAGCAGCAACCTCCGGAGCGATGATACGAGCGTGTGCCTCCATGCTACCTGAGTCCCTGGACGCGGTATCGTTGACTTGACGGCCAATTGCACCTATGCTCGTTACACACAGGTGTTGCACGCATGATTAATAGCCGTTTCACCGTTGGCGTCCATCTTCTCGCCCTGCTGGCTCTGGGCGGGGAGCGCTGTCCGGGCGTCCCGCTGACCTCCGAGATCGCCTCGGAAAGCGTGAACACCAACCCGGTGGTGGTACGCCGCATCCTGGGTTGCCTGCGGAAGGCCGGCATGGTCTCCTCGCAGTCAGGCCCCAACGGCGGCTGGTGCCTGCGGCGAGAGCCGGCCGCCATCACGCTCCAGGAGGTGTATCGAGCGGTCGAAGACGACACGTTGTTCTCGATGCACCACTCGCCGCCCAGTTCGGACTGCCTGATCGGGCGTAACATTCAGGATGCGCTCTCCCTGTTCTTTGGCCGGGCAGAGGCGGCTATGGAGGCCAAGCTAGCTGAGCAAACGGTAGCGGACGTGGTAGCTGCCGTACTGGACCGAGCAGCCGCTCAGGCGAGTTAGGCCGCCGGTCCCACCTGCCTTGACACGTATGACTTTTTCCTGGACATGCTTCGTCAGGCATGGTACGCTTAGATCATTCGTCAACACGGCATATTTTGGGAGGTGCGGCAACTATGGCAAGAAATGAGCTTGTTGTGCAATTCGTTCGCCAGACGCTGTCGCAGCGTACCCTTCGGCCTGGGATCTTCCGCTAGGGATCTCTCCCGCCGGCTCACTCGCTGAGCCGTGCTCCAGCCGACCGACCACTCGACCTTCCGGCGAGCGCTGAAGCTGTAGTGATGTTCCCGAGCGCCTGCGACTCTTTCTCTTGGCGACGGGACATCCATCCACTATGCGTTCCTGCGCACGGCTCACCGGAAACGAACTACTACCCATCATGAACGCATCCATCACGACCACCTCTAGGAGCGCCTGTTGATCGACCAAGAGAATGACCTGGAATACGACGTAGAAACTCCCGAACCGGACCCGCTTGACCCGTTCTTCGCGGATGGTCGCCTGGTCGAGGTTCTCCATACACTGAAGAGCGGCAAGGAAGGCACCGTCTATTGCTGTCGCGCCTCCCCCTCCACCGGCTTCGATCTGCTGGCCGCCAAGGTCTACCGCCCGCGCAACCATCGCAGCTTCAAGAACGACGCAATCTACCGGGAAGGGCGCGTCATTCTCAACCAGCGAAACGCGCGCGCCGTGAAGAACAAGAGTGACTGGGGACGCGAGGTCTCCTTCGGCTCGTGGATTTTTCACGAGTTTGAAACGCTCCAGCAGCTGCATGCCTCCGGAGCCGCCGTACCGGCACCCGTGGCCATGGCGGAGACCGCTATCCTGATGGAGTATTTCGGCGACGAAGACGAGGCCGCCCCCATGCTGAGCAGCGTGCGTCTGGAGCCGGACGAAGTACGCCCGCTCTTCGCCAAGCTGATGTTTAACATCGAGTTGCTGCTCTCCCAGAACCATATTCACGGCGATCTCTCGCCCTTTAACATCCTGTACTGGAACGGCGACGTGACCATCATCGACTTCCCACAATCGGTCGATCCGCGCGTGAACCCGCAAGCCTTCCAACTCCTGGGTCGCGACATAGACCGCGTCTGTGCCTACTTCGCTCGGTACGGCCTCAAGAGCGATCCACCACGCATCACCGAGTTTCTGTGGGGCAAGTTCTTTCGCGCTGAACTCTAGCAGCGTACAAGGTGGGCGGAGCCGGCAATCCGCCCACCTCGATGTGCGTGGTCACGCTTCGGCATCCTTGCCTTCTCCACGATTTACCATGAAGGCAGGAGGCTCTGCATGACCATTAACGACGAACGCGATCTCGAAGCGATGAAACGCATCGGCAAGATAGTCGGCACAACCCTGCGTGAGATGCGCCAGGCGGTACAACCCGGCATGACCACGCTGGAGCTCGACACTATGGGGGCTGCCATCCTGCAGCGGCACGGCGCACGGTCGGCGCCACCCCTGGTGTACGGTTTCCCCGGTCAGTTCTGTATTAGCGTCAATGCCGAAGCAGCCCACGGGATTCCCGGCGGCCGGGTGCTCCGGGCCGGCGACCTGGTCAAGATTGATCTCACTGCCGAGCTGGACGGCTACATGGCCGACGCCGCGGTTACGGCGCCGGTGGGGCCGCTCTCCGCCGCCACGGCCAATCTGGCGGCATGCGCGCGCATGGCGCTGACCAAGGCCATTGGCGCGGTACGAGACGGCGCCCGCCTCAACGAGATCGGCAGGGCCGCCGAGGAGGAAGTTTTGCGTCACGGCTACACCGTCATCGCCGGCCTGTGCGGTCACGGGGTGGGCCACACCATCCACGAGGAGCCTCGCGAGATCCTGAACTACTACAATCCACGCATCCGCACCCGTATGACGGAAGGTCAGGTACTGGCCATCGAGCCACATATCACCACCGGCGACGGTCGTATCGCTCAGGCCGCCGACGGCTGGACCCTGGCCACGGTCGATGGAGCGTCCGTGGCAAACTTCGAGCACAGCGTGGTGGTGACGCGGGGCCGGCCACTTATCCTCACCGCGGCCTAGCTACCGCTGATCCCCGCTCCCCAGGGCGGAAAGGAGTACTGCCAGATCAGCGTACTCCTCAATGCGGCCGGGAGAAGCTAATCGGCACGCTTCCTGCACTTCTCAGGACTCGACAAAGCAGGAGAGGAAGTATACATGTCCACGACCCCGCGCCGCAGCTTTACGTCGCGCAACCCCTGGGTGCTCCCCTTGATACTCGTGGTGCTCGTACTCGGCATCATCGCGGCGTTCGTGCTGGGACCGAAGCTGAAATCGGCCACCAGTTCCACCGCGACCTCGACGCCAACCGTGACCGCCGCCGCGACGCCGCAGAAGATCGTGGTCACGGCCACGCCCGGCGGACCAACCGCTACACCGGCCGGACCAACTGCCACGCCAGGCGGCCCAACCGCGACGGCAGCCAGTGGGGCGCCGAACCCGGCTACCGCAACTCCCGGGAACGGCGGTTCGACACCCCTACCGGGCGCCACGCCGCAGAACACGGTGGCGGGCATTCGGCTCGGCCCCGTATCCAGCACCACGACCAAGATCGATAACATCCAGCGGGCCGCGAATCGCAATGATCCGAACTACACCTACTATCTCGATCCGACACAGGTGGTCCAGAAGACCCTGGCGCAGTACGGCTTTACCCAGTCTTTCACCATCGTCTCGCCGGCTGCTTCGCCCACCCCCACGCCCCAGACCGGGGTGGACGGTCGACCGCTGGTAAAATTCATCGTGAGCTATCAGGGTAAGGAATACACCATCCAGGTCGTCCAACCGGTCCAGCGCGGACCCAAGGGCATCTGGGTCATCGTCACTATTTTGAGTGGAAGGCAGTAGGGAGCATGGTCGCCATCGCGGAAAAAACAACCTATCAACTCTTTACTGGCGGCGAATGGTCGGAGGCCGAGTCCGGGAAGACCTTCGAGGTCCTCAACCCCGCCACCCTGCAGCCAATTGCCACGGTGCCGGACGCCGGCCGGGAAGACATGCAGCGAGCTATTGATGCCGCGTGTCGGGTGCAGCCCGACTGGGGTGAAACCACCGCTACCGAGCGCTCCAAGATCCTGATGAAAGCCGCGCACCTCATGCATGAGCGTAGCGACGTGCTGGCCCGCCTGATGACCATGGAAGAGGGCAAACCGCTGGCGGAGGCGCGGGGCGAGATCGTCTACGCCGCGTCATTCATCGAGTGGTTCGCCGAGGAGGCCAAGCGCATCTACGGCGATACGGTGCCGGCCAGCTCGCCGGACAAACGCATCCTGGTGCTCAAGCGCCCGGTCGGGGTCACGGCCGCCATCACGCCGTGGAACTTCCCCGCGGCGATGATCACACGGAAGTTAGCGCCGGCGCTGGCCGCCGGCTGTAGCATGGTGATCAAGCCCTCCGAACTCACGCCGCTCACCGCCCTGGAGCTGGCCACGATCTTCGAGGAGGCCGGGCTGCCCAGGGGGGTACTGTCAGTCGTTGTGGGGCTGGACGCGCCCGACATCACCACTGCCATCATGGACGATGAGCGGGTGCGCAAGCTGTCCTTTACCGGCTCGACCGAGGTCGGCAAGATTCTCATGAAGCAAGCGTCCGACACTATGAAGCGTCTGTCGCTGGAGTTAGGGGGACACGCGCCCTTCATCGTGTTCGACGATGCCGACCTGGACGCCGCGACGGACGCCTGTCTGGCCTCCAAGATGCGCAATATGGGCGAAACCTGCGTCGCCGCCAACCGCATCTACGTGCAGCACTCCATCCACGATGCCTTTGCCGATCGCTTGACCGCGCGCATGAAACAGATGCGCGTCGGCGACGGGCTCGAGGAGGGCGTGACGGTCGGTCCGCTGATTGACGAGGCGACCTTCCAGAAGGTCCAGGAGCATGTTCGGGATGCGCGCGCCAAGGGCGCGACGGTGGCGCTGGGCGGGAGCCGGGCGGATGCCGGGAAGGGCTTTTTCTTCGAGCCGACCGTGTTGCTCGACGCCCAGGACAGCATGCTGCTCGCCCGGGACGAGACCTTTGGACCGGTGGCGGGAATCCTCACCTTCGATGACGAGGAGGAGGTCATTCGCCGTGCCAACAACACCAAGTACGGTTTGGCCGCCTACTTCTTCACGCGTGACGTTGGCAGAACCTGGCGTCTGGCCGAGCAACTCCAGTACGGCATTGTCGGCGCCAATGACGGCATGCCCTCTACTGCTCAGTCGCCCTTTGGTGGCGTCAAAGAGTCCGGCTTCGGACGCGAAGGAGGCAGGTGGGGCATCGACGAGTATCTCGATGTCAAGTATATCTCGCTGGGTGGAATGGCGCGGCGCTAAATCCAGCGCGGGAAGTGCTGCAAGGTATACTCAATGTCTCGGCTACGGTCTCTGATCTTGCGAGCGGGTACCCCGCCCACCAGGGTGTACGGCTCGACATCGCGGTTAACCAGCGCCGCCGCTGCCACATAGGCGCCTTCACCCACGGTAACGCCGGGCAAGAGGATCGCCCGCATGGCGATCCACGCGTTGTCCTCAATGACGATTTTGCCGAGTAGCCCTTCAGCCATCGGGGAGTCCACCAGGTGATGTCCCCCAATGGTCAGCACTTCACCCGCCACATTGACATTGCGGCCGATGGTCATGGTCCCCCGTCCATCCAGGGTCGCGAACGGACCGATAATGCAATTCGGGCCAATGGTTATGTCCTGCGCCTGCAACACCGACACATGCATCATGATATTGGTCGTTGGATCCACCTTCATCCCGGCGCTGCGATACAGCCCCATGCGCAACTCAGGAAAGGGGATCTTATTGACAAACGTGTTCAGCAGGTAATCCAGCAGCAGCGGGTCCTCGACCTGGGGAAGATGCAGGCTGCCGGCCAGGGTCTGCAGAGCTTCGCGTAGATCGCCGGTTCCAGACGCCAATTTAATCAGGCGGGCCACCCCCACGGCGGTTCCGGCCGGCATCAGTGCCCTTTGAAAACGTCTTCTGGGTCCATTCACGATCTGCTCCTTTTACCCGGTCACTGCAACTTACTCGGTCACTACAACGTGCCGCAGGGCGCTCCCCTGTCAGTGTATACAGGCATGAGCTGCCGATAGAGATCAAGCACTCGGTCGATCTGGCCCGGCAGAGTAAACACCGCTGACCGTTCGATCGCCGCATCGCGTTTTCGGTCGCCGTCCTCCAAGCCACGAACGATACCCGCCGCATACGCCTCCGCCGTCGCCATATCCACCAGATAGCCGCTGGTCGGCGTCACAATTTCGTTCATCGCGGGGAAGTCGAAGACCACGGGCGGACAACCGCAGGCCATGCCCTCCACCAGCACCAGGCCAAAACCGGCATAGACGGTGGGAAAACACTGCAGGTTGGCGGCCGAGTAGTAGAGCGCCATGCGATCGGCGGCCACGTGGCCGACCATCTGCACACGATCGCCAAACTCAGCCTCGATGCTCTCGTCTCTCTCCGGATGTATAACCAACAGTTTGACAGTATGAGGAAGTAATCGCATTGCCTTTGCCAGAAGGCGGCCGCGCTGAAGGTTGAAGTGCCCCACATACAGCAGGTATGGCACGTCCGGTTCCAAACCAAGAAGCCGACGCGCCTCGGAGCGATGCCACAACTGAAAGATCGTCGGATCGAACCAATTATGAACGACGTGGATCCGGTCTGACGGCACACCATAGAAGCGCTCGACTTCCTGGCCCACGGCCTGAGAAACAGCAAGGCATAGGTCCGACTCCTGGGCCACGCGACGTTCCATGGAGGCCACCGCGCGGTCGATCGGCGCCCCCTCGGGCTCCGGCACTCCCAATTGGGCGAATCGTTCTAACTGCCCCAGCGGAGTAAGGTGGAAGGTATTGATGAGTTTGGGGCGATCCCGCAACGCCGCGAGCTTCTGGGCAACGCCGTAGCCGTAATGGCTGTGACAATGAACAATGTCGTACCGTCGCGGGTCGAGCAGGTCGGCGAAACGTCGAGCTTTTTCACGGTACAACGCGGTCCAGCCGGTGGCGTGCAGGGAGTCGGGCTCGACCCCAATGATGCAGTGTGCCAACTCGTTGGCCGCATCTGGAAGAAAACTGCGATCCTCGCAAATAATCTCGACCTCGATCCCACGCCGGCGTAATCCACCGACCAGTTCGTAGACATGTTTCTCCATGCCGCCGCCGCTCAGGGTCGGCCGGTATCCGGTGACCATGCAGACACGCAGAGGACGATGCAGCGATGCGGTCACCATCCCGTCGATCGTCAACACCTTTCCCCCAGAACCTCCGGGAAAGCCCGCGAGCCGAAGGCGTGCCGCCTACAGCGACCGTCCCAGAAAATCGGCCAGCAACCGGAAGGCGCGGAGCCTCTGCCCTTGATCCGTGCTGCCGTGTCCCTCGTCCGATAGCTCAACGTACTCGAAGTCCTGTCCCTCTTGCTTGCCGTCCGCCAGCAGACGATCTCGGAACACCCTCGCCTGACTGATCGGGCAGCGCGGATCGTTGACCCCATGGACAATCAACAGCTTAGCTTGCAATTGATGAGCGAAGTAGAGGGCGGAGCGGTCTCGCCACAGCTCGACACTTTCTGCTCGATCCCCCATCTGCTCGCAGAGGTAGTACTGCAGATAGGCCAGCCCCTCATCGTGGAGCGATTCCAGGTCGGTCATTCCCACCCAGGCAGCCCCCGCCTTCCACAACTCCGGGCGCCTGGTCACCGCCATGTAGGTCATGTAGCCCCCATAGCTCACACCAAAGATCCCCATGCGATCGGGATCGACGTACGGGAGCCGGGCCAGGTAACTGCGTCCCGCCACCAGATCCTCCAGATCGGCGCCACCCCAGTCGTGACGAGCCATATCGCGAAACTCGACACCGTAGCCGGTGCTGCCCCGAACGTTCGGCGCCAGCACCACGTACCCCTCATTGACCAGGAACTGAGTATACGAGTCGAAATTGTGGAAGTACTGCCCGGTGGGGCCGCCATGCGGCATCACCACAGCCGGCGCCGGATGCTCCGCGGAGGCGCCATGCGGTTTGTACAACAAGGCATGAATGGCCAGGCCGTCGAACGAGGAGTACCGGATATCCTCGGAGCGAACGAACGCGCCGGGAGCAATCGAGCCGTCGTTCAGCGCCAGGAGCGTGCGGGCCGCGCCCGTGTCCAGGTCAAAGAGCTCGAGGCGGGCGCGAGTGGCATCGGCGCTGCAGCGCGCCACCACGGCTCGACCAGCCAACGCGAAGGACGCATCCTGCTGCATCACCGTGCCGCCGTCGGGAATCTGCAGGGCACGGACTTCGCCGCTGACCAGATCGTAGATCACCGGCTGCAACACCGCATCGTGATTCCGCAGCACGAGCAGGGAACCACCATCACACGAAACCGCTCGTACCACCTCCTCTGCGTCCTTGTCACCCAGCCACCGAACCGTGCCCGAGGTCAGGTTGACTATGCCCGCACGATCAGAGCCACCGGCGTCGGACTGAATCGCCAGGCCGGAGCCATCGGCCAGCCAGCCGATCGGCGAATCTTTGGCGCCTTCCCGGCTACTGAACACCCGGCGCGCCCCGCTGCCGTCCGCGGCGACCACATAGGCATCCTGGTTCCGCGGATCCGCCGTCTCGTTCGCGGTGGCGGTCAGGAGGGAGCCGTCCGGGTTCCACTTGCCCGCCGCGCCCCACACCGGGTTGGCAAAATCGGTGAGCTGCATCACCTCGGACCCATCGGCCCTGATTTTGAAGAGGTTGAGCTGTCCGTGGCGGGTAGAGAGAAAGCTAAGCCATGCGTCATCGGGGCTGAACTCGATGGGAACCTCTGAGGCGCCGGGTGCATCGGTGAGGCGCTCGGCCTCGCCACTCTCCACCTGCAGCACCCAGATATCGTGTTCTTCGTTGCCGCCGTCGTCTTTCGCGAAGACGATCGCGGTGCCGGCCCGATTCCAGGCGAAGCCGGCGTGGAGCGAGGTGGGCACCTGCCCCCGGCTCACCTGCCGCGTGGCCCCGCTGCTAATCTCCAGCACCCACAGCTCCATGCGCCCGGACTCGTCGGAGTAGTACGCGATCCTGGCGCCGTCCCATGAGGGGCGGGGGAGATAGAAGTTCGGAAGCGCGACCAGCTCCTCCAGCGTGAAGCGATACTCGGCGTCCATAGTCACGCGTCGCTCCTTTCTGTGGCAAGGCTGTGCGACAGATCATCGCGAGCCGCCCGCAAGGCATCGAGTGCGTGTGTGACGCGAGCATCAGCCACCACCAGGTCCGGCCGGTTCTGAGCGCGCTCGAACAACTCCATCGCCTCGGCGCGCATCTCAAGGGCATGGCGGTAGCGCTGCTGCGCCGGCGCCTGGGTGGGCAGCAGGTCGGGCACCAGATCGGCCTCCACCTGGGCAATGATCTCATGACAGGTATCCAACTTGGACTCGATCACGCGGCGCAGATCGGCGCTATCGTCCGCCGGCGCCGCCCGGTTCATGCTGCTAAGCCAGACCATACCGAGCATCACAGTGACCACCAGCGTGCCAACCACGGGTGTGACGCTCCCGGTGAGGTGGGCGATCCAGACTTCGTTGAGCACCACCATAGCAGCGATGAGCGCCATGCGAAGCTCGGGCGACCAGGGTTGATCCCAGATAATCGGTGACCACAGGGGCGGAAACACAAAGCCTAACAGTGCCAACCTGACATGTGTCCTCGTGGCAGACCGCGCGGCGAGAGCATAGGGACCGCGGCCGCGAGCTCGGCGGCGCGTATGCCTCCCGGACCTCTCGATGGCGACCGCATTCTGCGCCGCGCCGCACGTCGAGCAAAAAAGCGCATCTTCCGGCAAAGCGGTACCGCAACCACGGCAGTACATGCATCAACTCCTTCAATTCCTGGCGTAGTCTACCCCACAGCTACCGGCCCGGTCCGCGTCCCAAAGCCCGTGCAGGTGCACGACCAGACGCGCCTCCCTACTCTTGAGGCATCCAGGATAGATACGCCAGGCGCGCGTACCGCGCCAGGGTCACCTCCCTGAAGCGCGACGCATCGCGCTCCAGATCAGCCAGCCGAACCAGGTACGGCGCTCGCGCAGCCAGATGCTCGGCAAGCCGCGCATCCAGCTCTCCAACGCGCTCTGCCCATTCTCGACGCGCTTCTGTTATGTCGTGTTGCAGCGCGTCCGACCGGTCCTGATACCGCCGCTGAATCTCGGCGCGGTGACTGCTGTTGTCATCCCTCGCCTGCCGCGCTCGCGCGTCTAGAGCGTCTTTCCGCTGTGCATAGCGGCGCTCCAGCGGATGGACGGTCGCCGCCGGGAGCGTCTTTGGCATGGTACGCCGGGCCTCCCGCTCGACCTCCACCCGCCAGCCGATTAGAGCCAGCTGTACCTCATCGCCCAGTGCCCTCAATGCCACCGCGCGCTCCGAGGTCACGTCCGAGGCGGCCCACACGCCCACGGTCCAGAGGCGTGCTTTGGCCGGCCAGCCGATGCCGGGAATAGACGCCGCACGCAGGGTACGATGGCGCAAACAGTCCCGGACGTGCTGCTCCTGCAGCGCGTGTAGCGCTCGCTCCAACTCCACTCGTTGTTCCTCCTCCAGCCGGTGCAGCTCCTCGGCGATACTCCCCAGTTCCCGGTCCCGTCGCGCAGCGGCTACGGCCAGCGCTTGCTGCTCGTTCTGCCGCCATGCGGCGCGGCGGTCGTCCGCCTGGCTGATAGAGCGAGCCAGCCGCGCGGCTCCCCTCTCTTTGGCGGCTTCCAGTGCACGCATCTTCCGCCCTTCCGCTTGTAACCCGCGTAGCTCACGCCGCTGCTGCTGCAGCAGCGTGTTCATGCGAGCTACGGCCGGATCGTGCCGGAAGGCGACGATAAGAACCGCCAGGTTCAGCACCAGCAGCCCGATGAACAGGAGGATTACCGCCATCACCGGCATGTGGGTCACCCACACCGCGGCCAGGAGACCGATCGCCGCGCAGACCGTGGCGGTGCCGGCGCAGCGAGGAGGCAGCAGCGAGCCCGTGAGCCGCGCTGACTCAGCCCTAGCCTCCGCCTGCAGATGGTCGATCACCCAGCCGGGAACACCAGACGCCGGCCCGGGTAGGACCGGCGCCAGAGAAAGGGGAGAGGAAACACTCGGTACCAGTATTTGCCAGGCTGTGCGAAGGCACCAGCCGGAGTATATGACCGGGCCTGCGGCTGTCAGGGGACACGAGGCGACTGCCACTGGCGGCAAATCCAGAGCGGGAACCTGCATCGGCGGGCGACGAAGCGCCATGGCGAAGAGCTCGGTCAGGCGCCGCACCTCTGGATCGGCGTGCCGCTCCAGCAGGGCCAGGATAGAGGAGGAGGCCAGGTAGTCGTAATCGCTCTTGCGCAGCAGCAGGCACTCATCTCCCGCCAGCGCCGTGGTCCACAGGGCCGGCTCGGCGGCGACGGACACCAGCGAGAGGTAGATCGTCCAGGCGGAAAAGCGGTCCATCCCAATCCCGAAGTCGAGCCCGCTACGCAGCGGATGCTGGTAGTGGTGATGACCCAGCTCGTGGCTGCCCTTGCCGGACAGGGCCGGCACGTACATGCCGTCGTAATCCACCAGTTTCAGCTCCCCGTTCTTTACCAGCACATTCCCATGCTGCAAATCTCCATGCGCGAGCGATGCCCTTTCCAGCGCCCGCACCATGTCCCGCCATCGGTCCGCCAGTCGGCGCAAAGCGGCGGGGTCGTGCAAGTGCTGCTCCACGTACTCGTTGAGTAACTCACCTTCGACCCACTCCATCTTGAGAATCGGGTACCACTGGCCACGCACCTTGATTCCCCTGGGCAGGTACTGGAAGCCGACCGTGTACGGCAGCTGGGCCGACTGGAGATGGGCGCTGATCGCGGCGTAGCGCTGCTGCAGATCGTCGAACTCGCGCCAGAAGCAGCGCACCGCCCAATCCTTGCCGGCGCAGTGTACGCGGTACACGCTGGCAAAATTGCCGGTGATGGGCCGAGGCAGGCCCAGAGGCGTCAGTTCCGGCATGCCCGTCCGAAGATCGGGGTCCTCGAAGCTGGATCGCGGGTTCTGAATGGCCTCGTTATAGTCTTGGGGTGTCGGCCATGGCATGGCGATCTCTCAACGCACGTTCACCTGGAGCAGAGTAACGTCGTCATTGCGAATAAGGCGTTCCTCCCGCAAGTGGTCTATCCAAGCAGCGAAGGTCGACTGCCCATCCACGGCGGCTGCCGCCAACTCTAGCCAGGGCTGGTCGCCGGCCTCGAATCTATTCAGGAACCAGCAGGCCAGCGCGTCGGTCATCAGGTAGAAGCTATCGCCCGGCTCCCAGCCGCCGCGCGCCTCTCGCACATGCTCCAGTAGGTGCTTGTTACTCGCTGTGGTACTGCCGATGAGATGCGGGCGGCTGTTGAACGCCGCTGCGCAGCTCATGGGGAAGGCGGTAATGACTTCATCCGACCGGACCTGGAACAGGCAACTGTCGCCCACCGCCTCCGCCATCCAGCCGCCTGCGTTCTCCTCCAAGGGCGCCACCAGAGTGAACCCCAGCAAGGAAGCAAAGGCGCCGATGCGCAGCTTCTCCTCGGCATACCAGGGCAGCTGGAGGGCGTCCAGTTCCTGCCGCCAGACCGTCTGCAACCGGGCCAGGGTACGGAATATTCGCCGTCCGCCCCACTGTCCTTTGCAGTAAGCACGTATCAGCAGCCGAGCCCATGCCGCAGAGAACGAGGCCTCCGTGGCTCCGTCTGCCACAGCGCACCGAAAGGCCCGGAGTTCGCGATTCACGGAGCGCAGCGGCGCGCAGGCGTCCTCATACTCCTCGGCCGTATTCCCCGCTTTGGGCAACCAGAGCGCCCGCGTGCACACCTGCATTGGCGCCGGCCTATCGAAGATTGCTGGGGCGGGTACCGATATCGAGAAAGCGAATCACCGACACGATATCGGCGTTAAAGACAAAACCTCGCGTGCCGCCCGTCACAGCGTAGCCCTCGGCCTGGGCCACGCTGCGCATGTAGGAGGGGAGCTGGCTGGAGATCGAAAACAGGAGCTTGGCGAACTTGTCCGGCAGCGATTCTTCATGGTCTGGAAACTCGATGGGAGCCATCCTGGAGGACGATACATGGACGTTGAAGAGCAGGACGTTGCCGTCCGTGCTCTGAAGTGCCTGCACTGCCTCCGCCTGGCCGGTGGGATCGCCATCGGTCGATTCGCCGTCCGTCACGTGAATCACAATCGGCGGAAAGCAGCCGGGATGTTCCGCCAGCCAGCCCGACAGGATGCCCTGTGCCCGCTTCAGCACCTCGCACATCGGTGTGCCGCCCTTGGCCAGCGCATCAAACCAGATGGGGAATTTGACCGTCTGATCCACCAACCCGCCGGCGCCGTCGTCCACCTTCCTGCTGCGCTCCTCCACTCGGGCTGGATAGTCGGCAATCTCGCTGATCGGTACCAACTCCTTGCCCGCCAGGGCGCCACCAAAGGCCGGCCCGACCTTTGCCCCATAGCCCAGCACGCCAACATGATAGTAATCGCGCACGCCCTCCGACTTGGCGCACTTGATCACCAGATTCTGCAGTAACCGGTTGATGGCGTCTGCCACCCCATCGGCCTTTTTCTTCTGCGTTTCTCCCACCCCAAAGGGATCGTCCATCGAGCCCGATTGGTCGATGAGAAACAGGAGACAGGACGGGTTGGTTCGGCTGATTTCAGCTTCATAGGTCATGAAAAGGTTCTCCTTGAGAAGTAGTCTGCAGCGCCGTACGCGTGTGATACGCGGCCCGGCGCCGCCGCATAGCTATGGATTGAGCAGGGGTCCACGTTGCTCCTTGCTCTTCTCGGCCAGATATTTCTCCGCAACATCAATGTCAATCTGCCACCCGGTCACCACGTCGACCAGCTTGAAACCTAACTCATCGTTGATATGACGCATGGGTGCGTTGCTAACCGCGTTGCCGGTGCGGATATTCGTTATGTCCGGCCGCTCGTTCAGCACCTTGGCCGTGATGGCAGCTTTCAGCCAGCGACCCAGACCACGTTGCTGGTACCGCTCAAACACCGCGGTAAGGCTTACCTCCATCCTTCCAGGTGAGGATGGATCGGTGCGCAACTGCGTAAAGCCCGCAATCTCTCCGCTCGGGCGGTGCCGGGCAAAGACCGTCCAGCGCGTGATGTCGCGTCGCTGGTTGGCCCGATCGACCTCGCGCAGATGCTCCTTGGTCACGCTTCTGCTCTCGATCTCCAGGTCGCCGTGTGGAATCGCGCGTGCCGCCTCATGCATGGCGACGGCGTCACCCAGATCCTCTTCGGCGTACGCTCCCTCCCAGACACCAAGTTCAAAGTCCCCGGCGCGTTCGGCGGCACGCTCGACCCAGCGCCCCAGAAGGTCGCGATCGACCTCAGCGAGATCCAGCTCCACCACCTGCTCATCCATCCCGTGCCGCGCCCCGATCCGTCGTGCAAAGGCTTCCCCCGCCGGAATGACCCGGCTGCTGTCGCCGATCAGCAAGCGCCGCTCGGCGCGTCGGGCAGCCGCCACCACGTCGCCCAATAACCGGGCGCCGATACCGCGGCGGCGATGGGTACGCAGCACCTCTATCGATGTCACGGCGAGGTGCTGATTGCTCTCCGTGCGGAAAATGTCCAACTCCGCGAAGCCCAGCAACGACTCGCGGGCCTGGTCCCAGTATCCCCAAAAAAACGGCTCAAAAATCGGGTTCACGTTGAGCAATCGTGTCCGGAAGACTTCCAGAGTCTCGGGCTGCTCGTGCGGATAGCGTTCGGCTCTCATGGCATTGCTGAACGTAACCGCCGCCTGCCATTCCGGCTCAGTCAGGTTTGGCAATTCCAGCAAGCAAATATCTCCTCGTGATCGCGTCACAGTCATCAACCTCTCATTGAGCGCGTCGGTTCTATTCACGAGATTGCCTGAACCACCGCGGCTCCCTCTTCGTCGCCGTCTGCTTCTTTCGCCGCGGGCAGATAACGGTCCGCGTGGCCCAGCGCAGTGAAGGAAAAGATGACCGGAATAACCACGGTGAAGACACCAATCACACCATAGACCAACGCCACGTTACCGGTGCGCTGAATGGCGATGCCGCCCAGAAAGCTACCGACTGGAATGGCCGACCAGGCCAGCACACTGGCGATGCTCATTACCCGTCCCAGCATGTGATTCGGCACGATCGCCTGGCGCACACTGCGGGTATTGATATTGAACAGGATTCCCAGTCCGGCCGACACACCGAAGAGGGGGACGGCCAGCCAGAACGAGCGGGTAAAAGCGACCGCCATGATGCACACTCCCTCGGAAGCAAGGGCCGTCAATGCCACCCGGCTGAACGACCATCGCTTGCGCAGCGGTCCAGCCAGTAGTGAGAGCGCCACGATGCCGGCGCCTTCAGCCGCGAAGAGCAGGCCAATCTCTGAATTGCTGGCCGCCAACCGCTCCTTGGCGAACAGCACCAGCTGCGTGCCAAAGGTGACCGAGACGAAGTTGACCATGGCCATCATCAATGAGATATTGCGAAGCACCGGGTGCCCCAGTACGTAGCGCAGCCCCTCGACCACGTCCTGGCGGATGTTGGTCGGCTCCTTCGGCTCCTCGCTGCGCTGATTGAAGCTGCCGCGGACCAGGAGCAGGGTAAAGGCAGCTATCAGATAGGAGGCAGCGTCCACCACCAAGAGATCGGGCAGGGGAACCAGGGCGGAAAGTCCACCAGCCAGCACCGGACCGATGATGAAGGCGGTCGAATAGCTGGCCTCAATCCGTCCGTTGGCGGCGGTCAGATCGTCGGTGGGAACCAGGCTGGGCAGCGCGGCATACTCGGCCGAGTTAAAGAAAATGAACAGGGTCGAACCCAGAAAGCCGGCTAGATACAGCCACCACACGGTAAGCATGCCGGCTGCATAGAGAATCGGAGTGGACGCGGCCACTGCTGCCAGCAGGCAGTTGGTCACAATCATCAATCGCTTCCGGTCCAGCCGGTCGACCCACGCACCGATAATCAAGCCAAAAAAGAGATACGGAAGCATGGTCGAGGCGGTGGCCAGACCCAGATTCACGGCCGAGCCGGTTAGCTTATAGATCAAGAGCGGGACAGCGAAGGAGGTAAAGGCGGTGCCCAGAGTCGAGATTGCCTGGCCCGACCAAAACCTCCAGAAGTCGAGCGAAAGGCCGCCAATCCGCCGCTCATCCCGTGCCGCGCCTTCATTCATACCGTCTCCCTTTCGAGGTGGATGGCCAACTCCGGACCCACCCTACGTGCATGGTAGCGTGGCCCTTTGGCCTGTGTCACCGGCAGCCGTGTTCTACCAGAGGCGGTGCCTCCCGAAGGTCTCCGGACTACGGTCCGGTTGGGCTTGCTCCAGCGATGCGTTCCGCAGGCTCACCGCGCAGACATAGGAAGGCGGGGGCCGCCTGAGCGGCCCCACACCGACCTCCCTTGGAGGAGCTATGCCTGGCCCCATCGCCAATCAGTGCAGCCCCCGACTGCCGGCCACATGGTCCATGTGCCAGCGCGATCGATCGGCATTCACTGCGTCGTGCTGTCGCTGGCGCCGGAACGCCGCTTCCACTCGGTCCTCCGAGACGCCCGGCTCCTGGCGCGTGACCATCTCCACTGGCTCGTTCACTGAGATACTGAGGTGCAATCGTCCTACTGCCATTTCCATCATTTACTCCACTGCTATGAGAACTCGGTTCTCGCCTTCCTTCACTTCGAGCAGGGTACCGCCCTCGGCGTCACCGACATCGTCCAGAAATTGCTGCAGATCAATCTCGTAGCCGGCCAGATATTGCTGCGCCTGCCGGGGAATAAATTTACCGGCCATCCGCGCCATGCTGATCGGCACCCGAATGTTGACTTTGTTTTCGCCGCCCTCTTTGATCTGGATCACCACCGCCCGCGCGGAGCCGTGCCCTTCGCGACGCTTGCGTTGCACGCGGCCCTCCCACACCGGCGGCTCCGGCAGGTTGGGCATGCCCCACCCCTGTTCGGAATCGGCACGCGGCCCATGCTCGAGCGCCTCGAGCAGGCTCGCCGCCTCCTCTGGAGAGAGTTGGCCTTCCGCCACCATGCGGAGCACCCGGCTTCGTTCGTCGTTGTCGGTCATCTCTACCTCCTACTTTTCAGTGCACGTAATAGCGTCGTGGCCTCTTCCGCGCTGATCTCACGCCGCTCCAGCCGGTCCAGTACTTCCTCACGTTGGGCCGATGCGTCGGCCTCACCGGCCGCGCGGCGTGTCACCCGATCAAGCCCGGCCAGACTCTGCTCAACCCTCGCTCGGATAGTGGCTTCCAGGTTTTCCAGTCCGGCTAGCTTTGCCTCTACGCGCGCCTGCACGTGTTCCTCCAGGTCGCCCGAGTTCATGCGATCACCTACTCTTTCCGAAGAACGTTCGTACCCGGCAGCCAGGAGCGCCTCCTCTAGCCGGGCGCGCACCGTGGGATACGACAATCCCAGGTCGCGTTCAAGTTCCTTCGTGTTGCCGCGGGATCGAAGGAACATATCAATTAACGACGCGTGCGGCTCGCGCAGACTTGCCAGGTGCGGGAGCGAAAACGTGCCCGTGACCTCCGTGCCGCATGCGACACACTGCAGGCTGGTCACGGCCAGATCGCTCTCGCAGACCGGGCAATGGGTGGGAAGGGATTCACTGGTTTGCGTTTCCATAGCACTATTAAAGCACATACTTATCATTTTGTAAAGACTTTTTTACAAAATGATAAGTAGAGAGACGGTTGACCCGTTCACCGGTGCCGATTCCCCTCTCCCCCCAACCCCCTCGCGGCGATTCATGAGCGGACAGTTCCACACCGCACAGTTCCCGCCACGATGCGTGTTGTGAACGATCTTCCCGCCAGGATGCGTAGGAACAACCTTCAGGTTGTCCGGCGGAGGCGCCGCGCGTACGCGTCGGCGCCGGCCCGTCCCACCGCAGTACCGTGGCGCGGCATCTCACCAGCACCAGTGTCCGCCTGACACGCTCCTCCATGGCGCCGCTCGGCGGTCGCATGCATTCGGGTCCGCACTCTCACCAAGAATTGGAGCAGGGAAGCACACTCGTGGGTGGCTCGACCATCCCATTCCATCGCGCCAGTGCAGTCAAGGGCAGCATAGTAGTGCGGCCTAGGACCGGCGCTGCCGCGCGGCCCTTCCCAAGACGGTCTGAAGACCAATACGGTTGACTTAAGGGGAAAAAGAGCGATGAGGTGACCGGTGAAATGAGGCATCCTGAGAGTGAACACCACTCAGAAATTCTCAGCACGGAGTCACCTCATGCCCTCTATCGTAGCCCAGTCGTCTCCCCCACCCCGGCTCACCGATGCGCACGTCCTCGCGGCCCTGGAGCGGTTCCTTCCCCAGACGGTGATCGCCGAGGTGGTCGCCGAGCACCTGCCCGCCACACGCCGCTGCCGAAAGTTGCCGGCTGAACTGACCGTCGTGCTCACGGTCGCCATGAACCTGTTTGCCCACGACGCCCTGATCCTGGTCGTCGCCAAGCTGCTGATCGGGGTGCGTCTGGTGCATCCCTCGCTCTGCCCGGTGCTGCCGAGCAAGAGTGCTATCAGTCGGGCCCGAAAGCGGCTGGGCAGTGCGCCGGTTGAGGCACTCTTCCGTCGGGTCTGCGTGCCCCTGGCCACGCCGGCGACCCGGGGCGCCTCCCTCTTTGGGTTCCGTCTGATGGCCATCGACAGTACCCAGGAGATTGTCGCCGACACCCCAGAGAATGTGCGCGCCTTCGGGAAGCACCGCACGCAGTACGGCCGGAGCGCCTTCCCCCTGATGCTGGTGGTCTATCTGGTGGAGTGCGGCACCCATGCGGTGTGTGGCGCGCTCTTGGGTAAAGGGCATCTCGCACCAGATGCGCTCGCACGGCGTCTGGTGCAGCAGGTGACCAGCGAGATGCTCGTGCTCTGGGATTGCGGCCTCACCTGCTATGCGCTGATCGCCGCCGTCCGCTCGCAGGGCGCCCATGTCCTCTGCCGAGCGTCCTCGCCGCTCTTCTTGATCCCCCATGCGGGGCTGCCGGACGGATCCTACCTTGCCTCCGTGGCAGCGGCATCCCCCAGTCGACGCACCGCCAAGACTGCAAAACTCCTGGTTCGGGTGCTGGTCTACACACTCGATGATCCTGATCGCCCCGGCTGTGGCACGACCCATCGGCTCATCACCACGCTCCTTGATCCCGTGGCCTTCCCGGCTCGTGATCTGGTGCTGGCCTACCATGAGCGGTGGGAAATTGAGATCACGATTGACGAACTGGACACCCACCAGCGCCCGGTGGGCCGTCCGCTGCGCAGCAAGACACCGCAGGGCGTCATGCAGGAGTTCTACGGCTTGCTGCTGGCGCATTACCTGATCCGTGCCAGCATGCACGAGGTCGCCTGCCAGGCAGGGATCGATCCTGACCGGCTCAGCTTCGTATTTGCCCTTGGTCTCACGGTCACCCTCATTCCGCTGGCGCAGGGACTCGACGAGCCGGCACGCCAGACCATGCACCAGACCTTTGCCAGTGATCTGCTCCGCTTCCTCCTGCCGCCTCGCGACGATCGGACCAATCCTCGGGTTATCAAGCGCAGACTCTCCAAGTTTCGACGAAAGACCAAGAAGCATCGAAGCGTCTCCCCCCGGCTGCCCTTCGTCCATGCGATTGTCCTGTCCAGCATGGGTGCCGCCCTCTTGCCCCACGCCGCGCATGACGCCGCTGCGCCTCTGGCTTCCTGACCATGCCGCATGGCTTAAGTCAACCGTATTGGTCTGAAGACCGATTCTATGGTTGGGTAGCTCCCCTCCCCCCGGAGGGTTCATGAATGGACAGTTTGACGGGGATGGGTCCGTCCCAGTTCGCTGCCCGGCCGCGATCCACCATCCATCCACCCTAGCGATCCACCGTCCATCCACCGTAGTATCGACCTTCAGGTCGTCAAGGGAAGGACCGCGCGGCAGCGCCGGTCCTGGGCCGTCCCACCATGCTCCTCGTCAACCGAGCTGTCGGGCTGGGGTGCCCGAGCCATCCACGAGTGTGCTTCCCTGCTCCGCTCCGTGGTAGGAGACCGGACCTGTGTGCATGCGACCTCGGAGTTGCGCCGGGGAGGAGCGTGTCAGTCGGACGCTGGGCCTGAGGCGGCGAGAATCGGGAACATGGTACTGCGGTGGGCCGGCGCCGGCGCTCCCGCGCGGCGCCTCAACCAGACGATCTGAAGATCGATGCTACGCATCCTGGCGGGGCCCGTGCAGTGTGAAACTGTCCATTCATGAACCCTGGAGGGGTCTGGGGGAGGGGGACGCAGCTACATCAACCTTTTAGCCAAATTCATTCCAATAGTGCGGACCATGGGATTGCCCAGCAGCTTCAGCATGCTCCCTGCCCCGCCGCCCCCTCCGCCACCCATCTGGCTGCCCAGGATGCTCGACAGCGCTTCACCATGGTTGTCGCCGGCATATTGAGCCAGGCTGCCTAATTCGGACGGATTGAACCCCGAGCCGCCGCTGCCGATACCCAGTTGTGAAAGCACGTTGCTCGGTGACCCGCCCCCCTGTGAAATAGCGCTCATGAACATCCCGCCCAAACCACTGCGCTCCTCAGGGGTGCCGGTCGCCGCGCCCTGGGCGACACTCTGACCGAACCCACTCCCGCCCAGAGTGCTCAGCGCTTCCCCAATGGCGCCGGCACTGTGCTCACTGGGCGACGTGGAAAGCATCTGACCCACTCCACCATGAAGTTCGGACTCCGCCATTTGATCCCCGCCACCACCGGCGAATTGCTGTATCAAGCCATCCAGCATTACACTCTCCTTCGAGTTGCACATCCATAACGGCTACACTCTCTAGCGCCTACGCGCACGTTTCATGCCGCGAGCGAACGTGAGATGCCCGCATCCAGGCGAGTCAGCGAGCGCCCCGAAGAAGCCCTTGCCTGGCCCATGGCCGTCGAGGGTAAACAGGAGCAGCCGGTCAGCAGGCCCCAAGATCAGGCGCGCCGCGGGGCACACCTAACGTTGACCACAGCCGTCCTCACCATCGGAGCCGCGAACCGGGTCGAGCGTCGCCAGCAGGCGAAAGAGCACCACATACACCGCCAGGTAGACCACGATAAGCACGAGCACATGAAGCCACAAGCCAGTCGAGCCAGGCAGGAATCGATAGGCCACCAGGCGGCCGACAAAAAAGGCAACCAGAACTGACAGGAGTTGGCGAGCCAGCGATCCGCGTGAGCGCCGCCGTGCAGGCAATGACATAGAATCCGCCTCTCTCCCCAAAGCCGGAACGATTGTTCGCCTCACCCTATCACGTGCAGGTCGATCCGTGCGCTGCTTGCCCGATCAAGGAGAATACGGAGGAGGCTCCAATGCCGCATGGACCCGTGACCGCACACATGGCGGCTAATCGGACGCCACAGAGTAATCCGGCGCCATCGCCCTTATGTCAGCGCAGACTCCTCCGCCCACAGAGAGCATGCTCATGATCCGCGCTGTCATCTTCGACATGGATGGTCTGCTGTTGGATTCGGAGCCCTACTGGGAACGAGCACGTGCCGAGTACTGCCGTGCTCTGGGTTGCGACTGGCGGCCCCAGGATGAACTCACCGTCAAGGGCGCTAACTCCCCGGAGTGGACCGCCCGGATCCTGGAACGATGCGGTGTCTCCATACCACCATCCGAGATTATCGCGGGCGTCTCTCAGCACATGCGCGATCTGTATCGCGAGCAACTTCCGCTGCTACCCGGCGCGATTGAAGCAGTTCATCGGCTCGCCGCTCACTATCCGCTGGCGATTGCATCCTCATCGCCGCCCGAGTTGATCGAGCACGCCATCGGGGAGGCGGGCATCCGCGACTGCTTCCAGACCATTGTCTCAGCGGACAGGACCGGCCGTGGCAAGCCCTCGCCCGATGTCTTTCTGGCCGCTGCCCACCAGCTGAACGTCCCGCCCGCCGAGATCGCAGTCTTCGAGGACTCCTCCGCCGGCATCTTGGCCGGTCGGGCCGCCGGCATGTATGTCATCGCGGTGCCCAACGCCCACTATCCGCCGAGCGAGGCGGCGCTCGCTCAGGCGGATGTGGTCCTGCGTTCGTTAGAAGAGTTGAGCCTCGACCTGCTTACTGACCCGCCGAGTCATCCAAGCCCTGTTCATTGATCCTGTCTGGCCTGATCTTGAGAATCACCCGCGTCTCTCCCGGCTGATGGAACGGGTACTTTTCCTGGCCAAGATACTTCAATGCCAACCGATCGATGTTCTCGTTTGCTCCCTCAGGGGTTATATCGGTCACCGTGCCGCGCACGGAGCCAAGACGCCACGCGTTGCCGGGATCAACGACGTTGACCGCAACACGAGGATCGCGCCGCACGTTCCGCGCTTTCTGGCGTCCATCTGCCGTGTTGATCAGAATATGTTCGCCATCGGTATCCACCCACACTTGCGTGATTTGCGGCGATCCATCAGCCATCAAGGTGGCAATTTCGCAGTACGCCGGCTCGCGTAGTAGCTTCTGGAATCCAGGTGAAATAGTAGCAGCCATGGTCTATCCTTTCTCCTCTAGTGGTTGGTACGTTTGTGCATCGTGCCGTCCGCTTCCCAATTACACCCCGGGGTGAATCACAGCGGCCCGCAACAGCACTACTTGAACCTAACAGGAGAGGACCGTTGCGGCCCATCTCACGTTAAAGCCAGGGCTGCCGATTGTTGATTGTGTAGCAGGGCTGACAGCAAGTCAACATCCTGATACACTTCGATCGAAGGGCACCCAGCGAGCCTCTCGCGGGGCGTGTGCTGAGAGTTTGATACGCAAGAAGCGCCGCGCGCAGACCTTCATACGTAAGGGCTTCCCCATTACAAGGACACACCACATGCCTCGAACACACCTAGGCTTGCTGGGCACAGCCGCCGCGCTCTCGTTGATCGCCAATTCACTGGTCTCCGCCCCCGTCGCGACCGGGGCGGAGACCAGCACCGGCCAAACTATCGCTCCGCTGACCGCGCCCACTCGGGTGCCGGTGCGTCAGGACAGCGGGGCGCAGCAGAGTATGGTACTGCCGCCGTCGGGAAAATCTCCCACCTGGGCCGACATCACACGGGTGTACCATACGCTGGCGCCTGCGCTTCGTATCACCAGGACCTATGCCACCGAGTCAGCGGCTCGACGCGCCGGGTTCCAGCGGCTTCCCGGCACCCAGGCCGGCATGTTCGTCACCTTCGCTCGTCAGGCACGGGGAAGCTCACTTAATGTGCGCAAACCAGCGTCGCTGGTCTACATGGACATGGGGGGACCGCCGCTGCTGGCGGCCGTCGGCTACAGCATGCCCGCCGCCACCACACCTCAGCAACTCGATGCCACCTTCCCCGCGTCACTCGCTGCCTGGCATCAGGATCTCAATGTCTGTCAGGCCGGCAAGCATCTCTCCGTGTCCCGTGCAACTGAGATTCACGATCAGGCGTCCTGCACGGCGCGTGGCGGCGCCTTTGCTTCCACCGGTCGGTGGTCCATCACGGCCTGGATTGGCCAGCCCCGGCTCGGACTCTTTCAGTCGCAGGCAGTGGGCATGGCAGGTATGAACATGGGAGGGACCGGAACTCAAAAAATCATGGAGATGACTCAAGAGCCATACCAGATGGAGATGCTGTCGACCAACGGCGCTCCCATCTCCTGGTTCGATGTCTCGCGAGTCTACAAGCTGTTGCTCCCCGCCGAAGCCGCCAACCGAAAATACCAGGATGTCGCGGTGGCCAGGAAAGATGGTTTCATTACCGCGCCGTTCCTCTATGTTCCCGGCCAGGGCGCCCACTACGTCCGGCCCTCAGTCCTCTCGCTCACGACTGCTACCGCCTTCGATGTCAAGCATCCGCCGGTACTGGTCTACAACGAGGTAGACGGCACGCTGAAGCTGTCCAGCCTGCTCTATCTCATGCCCGTCTCCTCCACGCCACAGGAGTTGGCCCGCGTCTTCCCGCCTTCCATGGCCTCCTGGCATCGGCATGTGAATACCTGTGTGGTCGGCGTCAAGGTAGTGCCGATTCACGATGCGACTTCCTGCCACGCGGCCAGTGGCTTCTTTCTGCGAGACACGGGCTGGATGGTCCACGCCTGGCTGTTCGACACGGCCACCGGCGTGTTCGATATGGATCAGGGGTGATTGCCGCCTGCCGGATCGCTTCTACGCCACACTAACTGCCCGTACGATGGCCCGCTCCACCACGCTTACCACTGCCGCCTCTAGCGCCAGCATAGTATCGCTCCAGTCACCGTCGACGCTGCCCGTGGCCAGGGCAAAGATGGTGTCGCCGTCCAGCATGGTATGCGCTGGCCGGATTACGCGCGCCAATCCGTCGTGCGCGACGGTAGCCAGATGATTGACCTGCGCCGAGTCGAGACGGGCATCGGTGGCCACCACGCCGATCGTGGTATTGGCGCCCGGTGTTGGTCTCACCGTCGCATGCAGCAGGTACTGAACGGTATCGACGTACCGCCCGTCGGGCCCTCTCGGGCCAGCCAGAATCTCTCCGGTTTCCGGCGCCACCACCTGACCGAAGGCGTTGACCACCATCAGCGCACCCACCTGTGCTCCGGCCACCGAGATGGAGGCGCTGCCGAGGCCGGATCGGGTGGCCGCTGCCACCCCCAGCACCTTGCCCACCGTCGCTCCCGTCCCGGCGCCCACAGGTCCCGCCGGCACTGGCTCGCTGCCGGCGATCTGACACGCCACATACCCCATCTCGCCATCCGGCCAGACGGGGCTGCCGACGGCTAAATCGAAGAGGACCGCGGCGGGAACGATCGGTATGCGAGCTACACCGGTGTCGTAGCCGATACCGCGCTCCGCCAGGTACCGCATAACCCCCTCGGCGGCGTTTAATCCGAAGGCACTCCCTCCTGCCAGCAGCACCGCGTGCGCCCGATCCACCAGCGTACCCGGGCGGCAAAGATCGGTCTCGCGCGTACCGGGAGCGGAGCCACGCACATCGACGCCGACCACGCCGCCCTCGCGGCACATCACCACGGTACAGCCTGTTTGCCCCACGACATCCTGCGCGTGGCCCACTTCAATGCCGGGCACATCCGTAATGGAATCGATGGTCGACCCGTTCGTCACCTTCGCGCTGCTCGGCCGAACAGGCGAATCAGCCCTGCCGCCGCTGGGCGAAGCGGTCGAGCAACTCCTCGGCCTTATCGACCAACTGACTGGCCTGCTCGGGATCCATGCGCTTCGCCAACACCCCCTCGGCCTTGCTTTTGGTCCTGGCTACCTTGTTCGGGTCGTCCATGAACTTTCCGACTGCGTGCTGCGCCTTGCCGATGATCTTGTCGCCGGTATCGTCCGCCATTGTTCCCTCCGTTACCACTTGCGCTATCTTGACCGTACAGGAGAGCGGTAGATGAGTCAACGCGGAACGAACGGCCGAGTATCCAGCAGGAGGAGGCATGACGCATGAATACCGTCACGCTGCCGGCCGAACTCCGCCAACGGATCGGTGAAGCTCGCCGGCAAAACTGCTCCGTCGGCTTCGTCCCCACCATGGGCTATCTCCACTCAGGGCACCTTCGCCTGGTGCAGCAGGCCGGTGAGGAGAACGATCTGGTCGTCGTGAGCATCTATGTCAACCCCACTCAGTTTGGCCCCCAGGAGGACTTCGCGCGCTACCCGCGAAACCTGGACACGGATCGCCGTTTGGCCGAGGAGGCCGGCGTGGACCTCCTCTTCCTGCCCGACACCGCGACCATCTACCCAGCTGGACCCGACGCGCAGCGGGTGTGGATCGACCCCGGCGCGATGGCTCAATGCCTGTGCGGCGCCTCCCGCCCCGGACACTTTCGCGGGGTAGCCACCGTGGTGGCCAAGCTGTTTCACCTGGTCCAGCCGGATCGCGCCTACTTCGGAGCGAAAGACGGTCAGCAGGCCACGATCATCACCCGCATGGTCACGGACCTTGCCTTCCCGATCGAGATCCGTGTGGCGCCGACGGTGCGCGAGAAGGACGGACTGGCACTGTCCTCACGCAATGTGTACCTAACCCCAGACCAGCGGCATGAGGCGGTGGCGCTCTCACAGGTGCTGAACCTGGCGAAGGCGTATCTGACCGCTGGTGGACGCAACGCCCGAGAGCTTGAAAAAGTGGCGCGTGACCACCTGACTCGCGCCGCTCCGCTGGGACGAATCGACTACGTGACTGCCGTCGACCTGGTCACGCTGCAACCGGCGCCCGATGAAATAGACCGTGACATCATGCTGGCGCTGGCCGTGTACTTTGGCCGTACCCGCTTGATAGACAATAGGGTGGTCCGTTTCACGCCCAGCGGTCTGGAATTTCAGTAACCGCTCTCGCCTCGGGTCCAGGTCGGACCCACACATTTCACATGAGGGAGGCATACCGTGCGCACCACGATTCTCGATATTCAGAAGATGACCGAGCGCGGCGAACGCATCCCGATGGTGACTGCCTACGACTACACCTCAGCCCAAATCGTCGATCGCGCCGGCATTCCACTGATTCTGGTGGGCGATACGCTGGGCATGGTCGTGCTGGGGTACCCAACCACCGTGCCCGTGACCATCAACGACATGCTGCACCACTGTAAAGCCGTGGTACGCGGGAGTCAGAACGCGCTGGTGATCGGTGATCTGCCCTTTCTCACCTACTCCAGCCCAGACGATGCCCTGCGCCATGCCGGTCGCTTGCTGCAGGAAGCCGGCGTCCAGGCGGTGAAGCTGGAGGGCGGCGCCGCCTTTGCCCCCACCGTCCACCGCCTGGTCGAGGCCGGTATTCCGGTCATGGGCCATCTGGGACTGACCCCCCAGTCGGTGAACCAGTTGGGTGGCATGCGAGTGCAAGGAAGACGAGCCAACCAGGCTCGACGTCTGATCGAAGATGCCCTGACGCTGGAAGAGGCGGGCGCCTTTGCGGTGGTGCTCGAGCTGGTACCCGCCGAACTCTCCGCCGAGATCAGCAGCCGCTTGCGCGCCCCCACCATCGGCATCGGGGCGGGGCCGGGCTGCGACGGTCAAGTGCAGGTGTGGCACGATATCCTCGGCCTCTACACCGACTTCGTGCCACGCCACGCCCGCCGCTACGCAAATCTGGCCGATACCATCAGCGATGCCCTCCGTCAGTACGCCGCCGAGGTGCGCGAGGAAGAATTCCCCACCCAGGAACACAGCTCGACTATCAAATCCGAAGAACTGCAGGAGGCGCTCCGGCAGCTTCCACCAAAAGTGCACGCCTCGTGACCAGCCCGGTCGCACGCCTCCGCGGGAACGATCCAGTACGCTTCACATCCATGAAGTCGGGTCTACTCATCCACCGTCTTCGGCTCCAGCCATGGCATCATCGACCGTAATTCGCGGCCCACGACCTCAATCGTCTGCGTCTGCTCCTCGGCTCGCATCCGCTTGAACTCCGCTGCGCCGCCCTCAAACTCGTCCACCCAACGACGTGCAAAACTGCCGCTTTGCACCTCCTGGAGCACCTGACGCATGTTATCCCGTACATGCTCGTCAATCACCCTGGGTCCGGCGACGTAGTCGCCGTACTCGGCGGTGTCGCTGATTGAGCGCCGCATGTAGCTGAGGCCGCCCTGGTTCACCAGGTCGACGATCAGCTTCAGTTCGTGCAGACACTCGAAGTAGGCCATCTCCGGCGGATAGCCCGCTTCGACCAGGGTGTCGAAGCCGGCCTTTACCAGGGCGCTGACGCCGCCACACAGCACAGCTTGCTCACCAAAGAGGTCCATCTCGGTCTCTTCCCGAAATGTGATGGCCATGACGCCTGATCGCGTACAACCGATTCCACGGGCATAGGCCAGCGCCAATTGGTGTGCCTGACCGGTAGCATCCTGCTGCACCGCGATCCCACCCAGCACGCCCTTGCCCTCCAGAAAGAGACGCCGCATCATGGCGCCCGGCGCTCGCGGCGCGATCATCGCCACATCCACGTCTGGCGGTGGGACGATCTGGTGGTAATGAATGGAGAAGCCGTGGGCAAAGAGCAGCATTGTACCAGCTGATAGATGATCACGAATCGACTCCTGGTAGACCCGTCGGTGGAGTTGATCGGGCAGCAGGATCGACAGGAAGTCACCCCACGCGCAGGCCTCCGCCACCGTCTGCACCGTGAAACCATCCGCTTCAGCCCGCAACCAACTCTGGCTGCCGGGTTGCAGGCCGACCCGTACCTCGCAGCCGCTATCCCGCAGATTGAGCGCATGCGCATGCCCCTGGTTCCCATACCCAATAGCCGCGATGCGGCGCCCGCGGATCAGGTCGAGATCCGCATCCTCATCGTGGTAAAAGGTTGCCACGCTGTCCTCCGTGCCTGGTCCTGCGCGCCAACCAAAGGCACTTCATCCATTCCAGTCGCCTCCATCATGCCTGGCCCAACACAGCCATCTGATACCATCGCCAGAGTCGCGCGATACCCTCTTCCACCGAGACACGGGGATCGTAGTCGAGTAGAGCGCGTGCCTTGCTGATGTCGGCGTAGGTGTAGGCGACGTCGGCGGCCGGCATCGGCGCCGCCGCTAGGTTGACCTGCCGTCCCGCAAGCTGTGCCAGGTGCTGGACGAAGTCGGCCAGCAACACCGGCTCCCCACGACCCAGGTTGATAATCTCGTAGCCCAGCGGACGGTCAGCAGCGGCGATGATACCGGCCACAATATCGTCGATATAGGTCCAATCGCGGTACATCTGGCCGTTGTTATACAGCGGAACCTCCCGGCCATAGAACATGTTGTCGAGCACCTTGTAGGCCATCATGTCGGGACGCCCCCGAGGACCATACACGGTAAAAAAGCGGAGCGCCGTGACGTGCTGCCCATAGAGATGGTGAGCGGTGAAGCCCAGCATCTCAGCGGCCCGTTTACTGGCCGAATAGGGCGCCAGGGGGCGGTCCGCCGCGTCGGTCTCGACAAAGGGGACTACCGTGGTATTGCCATACGCCGACGAGGTCGAGGCCAGCACGAAATTGGGGGTCTGCGCCTCCCGCGCCGCCTCCAGCAGGGTCAGCGTCCCATTGACGTTGACGTCGTAATACAGGTAGGGATTCTCGATTGAGGCGCGCACGCCCGCCATGGCAGCCAGATGGACCACCGCTGCAAAGTCATGTTGCTCAAACAGCCGGCCCACCAGGTCGCGATCGCGAATGTCTCCCGCCACAAACGAGAAGTGTTCCGCGCCGGGGGAGTGCGACAGCTCCCGCAGGTTCGCCTGCTTGCGCGCCGGGTCGTAGTAGTCGTTCAGGTTATCGAGGCCGACCACCGTGTCCCCGCGTGCCAGCAGCGCCTGAGCGGTATGGCTGCCGATGAATCCAGCTGCCCCGGTAACCAGGATCGTCTTACTCACTGCAGCTTGAATCGTGCAACGCGTGTATATTCTGAAATTGCTTGCTCTTTCCGAGAGCACAGAAGCTCTCGCGAATTGCCCTCTGAAGGGTACCACCGAAACGGAGGCGTTCCATATCGGGCCAGCGGCGGCGAGGTGAGGCGGGCTGAGATCAGACTACCGGAACCAAGTCTCCGACTACATGACCGCCAGTCAACCCTCTACAGGGCCACTGCCTCAGGCGCACTGATCGGCTTCTTCTCGCGGGCGCGTAGCAAGAAGTATGGTCGCTCGAAGAGCAGATAGGATAGCCACGATATCGGAATCATGATGACGACCGCTACCACGTAGGCCAGATGCTGAGTCAGCGGGGACGCGCCGAACCGGGTGAGCACCGCCGTCGCCACCCAGGTAACCGGCCAGGCATGCCAGAGATACATACTGTACGACCACCGCCCCATGGCCTGCATGCTCGAGGTGGACAGTAGGCGCTGAAAGATCGACGCGCTGCAGACGACATTCCAGAGGACCAGCGCATACCCGACGGTCATCAAAGGAAGACCGATCACTTCGAGTGTTAGACCCAGCGGGAGCGTCAGGCCGGCGCTCTGATGCCCCATCCAGACCCGCCCCACGCCGGCCAGCACACATGCCAGCAAGGAGCCCCGCCATCCACGCAACACGGGAGGCAGGGCGGCGCCCTGGATATAGAGGCGAGCAACGATGATGCCCACCACGAACTCCACCAGCCGCGCCAGGATAAACGTCTGCACGTCGTAGGCCAGCAGGCTGTGACCGCCACCGGGAAACACCAGATAGAACATGAGACGAAACACCAGCGAGCAGACTACCGAGATAACCACGGCTTGACGAAAGCCCCAGCGGTAGGTGGCCACGATGAAGAACGGCAGAATCAGATAGAAGCACCACTCGGTGGCCAGCGACCAGAAGGGCGCTACCAGATCGTTGGTATTGGGGAGCAGATGCTGGGTGAAGGTGAGGTTGGTTATCAGTTCGTACCCCGGAAAGCCATGACCGCTCACCCAGAGGCCAACCGCGATCGCGAACGCCGCGGCGTAATATGCCGGGGCGATGCGCAGCCATCGCGCCTTCAGGAACGACCGGTAGGCCGCTCCGGAGAACTTATCCTGCTTCCGGGCATACATCAAATACATGCAGAACCCACTGATGACGAAGAAGAGATCGACTCCCGTTTGTCCAATGGAAATGGGCTCATTGAGATTGATCGAGTGTGCCCCGATATGAGCGACCCGCCAGGAGATATTGTGGAAGGCCTGCCAGACATGAAACCAGACCACACCAAGCACGGCGACGGCACGCAGGCCATCAACGGGGGCGATGCGTGGGCGGGTTGGCGCGGTAGCTATTGGAGTATGCCTTCCACCATTTGATTAGACACCGCTCGCGGTGTTTCGTAGCGTCGACCGGCACGCTGGACACGGAGACATCGACGCCCTTCCACCCGCTCCACGCACATATTATGGCTCAAACGGGAGAGACACATGTGTTGTGGAGAAGAAGCAATAAATTGTATAGTGTGCGGAAAAAGAATTGCCAGTGAGCGCTTGCCGCACTGTAATCGTTTCGACAGTTATGGGCGTGTCCAGCTTTACCGGCCACCAGGATAGTAGTATGTCGCAACCCATAGCCGAGTGTCCAGTGGCGGACCCAGTGGCGGCCTCGCGTGCCGCTCCCGCGCGCCGGCACTCTCTCGCTCTGTCCGAGCGCCGGCTGCTGTTGGCGGGCATGGATGTACTGGTCCTGATGCTGCTGGCTCGGCTGGTAGTGCAGCAGGTGCCGGGCAATGGATCGTGGCGCCTGCTGGCCGTCTCGGTGGCCGGCGCCTGGTTCGCCGCCGGACAGATTACCAGTATGTACGACCTGCACACCGCAGCCCGCCTGCGACCCTGCCTGCGCGCCATCGCGCAGACCGCCGCGATGGTGGTGGCGTTTCTGGTGTTCCTGTTCTTTACCAAGCCATATTTTATGAGCCGCCCAAAGCTGATCGATCTCGCCATCGGTGGGCCGGTGGTCATCGCTCTCTGGCGGCTTGCCTACCTACGCTTTTTGGGCTCGGCGCACTTTATGCGACGTGTGCTGGTCTTGGGCGCCGGCAGTTCCGGTCGGAGCCTACTCGAAGCCGTGCAGCGCAGCCAGGGACACGGAGTCAGCGTGGTTGGGATCCTCGATGACGATCTGTCGCTGCATGGCCTGCGGATCGACGGCGTGTCGGTGCTCGGCGGCAGTTCTCGTATCTGGCAGTTAGTGAGCACCCTGGGCGTTGAAGAGGTCGTGCTGGCGATCAGTCAGCCGACGAACGACGCGCTGTTCGAAGGGCTGGCGACCTGCTACGAACGGGGGATCGCAGTCACGCTGATGCCGCATCTCTATGAAGAGGTCGCTCGCCAGGTCCCGGTGGAGCATGTGGGACGGCACTGGCTGGGTGCGGTACCGCTCAGTCGTCCCGGGGGAAGTGTCTATGAAGCCCTCAAGCGGCTGGTGGATGTGGTGGTGGCGTCGCTTGGTGTGCTCGTCACGTCGCCGATTATGGCGATCGTGGCGCTGGTGGTTCGCCTCAGTTCGCCGGGTCCGATCCTGTTTCGCCAGACGCGCGTGGGACACCATGGCGAGGAGTTTGCAATCATTAAGTTCCGCACCATGCGGATCGATGCGGAGCGGCCGGGTGAAGTGCTGTGGGCAACGCGCGACGACCCTCGGGCCACCACCGCGGGAAAATGGTTGCGGCGCACGCATCTCGATGAGCTTCCACAGTTCTTTCTGGTCCTCAACGGGAAAATGAGCCTGGTGGGACCGCGTCCCGAGCGGCCGGAGTTTGTGCGGGAGCTGGAAAAGCAGATATCGCTCTACGCGGCGCGATACAGCGTACGGCCGGGGGTCACCGGATGGGCGCAAATCCAGTATCCGTATGGCAGTTCGACCGGTGATGCCCTGGCCAAACTTCGCTACGACCTGTATTATGTAAAACACCGCTCGTTGCTGCTTGATGTGCGCATTATCGCGTGCACCTTCACCCGGGTGTTCGGCATGAGAGGTCGCTAGACGGTATGGAGGCGAAGGTTCTCTCCATTCTGGGCACCCGCCCGGAGGTGATCAAGCTGGCGCCGGTGATTCGCGGCGTCGAAGCGCATCCCCAGCTCCAGTCGATGGTATGCGCCACGGCGCAACATCGAGAAATGCTGGACCTCGCACTCGATGTTTTCGGCATCCAGCCCGATATCGACCTGGACCTCATGCAGCCGGGCCAGCAACTCGCCGATCTCACCGCTCGTGTCGTTCAGTCCGTGACCCAGACGCTGCGCGAGGTCCAGCCAGATTTTCTGCTGGTCCAGGGTGACACCACCACGGCCATGGCGGCCGCCATGGCCGCGTTTTACGAGCACATACCGGTCGGGCACGTGGAAGCCGGATTGCGCACCGGCGACCTGCGCAATCCCTTTCCGGAAGAGATGAATCGACGCGTGGTTGCCACTCTGGCCACGCTTCATTTCGCACCGACTGCCGGCGCCCGCGCCGCCCTGCTGCACGAGGGCGTGCTCGACGGCACTATTTTTGTCACTGGCAACACCGTCATCGATGCGTTGCAGCAGACAGTGGCGTCCGAACCCGACTATGTGCCCGCTCCCGGTCGCCGTATCCTGGTGACGGCCCATCGACGAGAGTCGTTTGGGCCGGGCTTTGAAGCACTCTGCCTCGGGCTCCGCATGGTAGCACTCCGGAACCCAGATATTGTGCTGCTCTATCCCGTCCATCTCAATCCACGGGTGCGGGAACCGGTGGCGCGTTTGCTGGGAGACCTGCCCAACGTGCGCCTGATCGATCCACTGGGCTATCGCGACTTTGTCCGGGCCATGCGGGATGCCACGCTGATCATCACCGATTCCGGCGGGGTGCAGGAAGAAGCTCCCAGCCTGGGCAAACCTGTTTTGGTGATGCGTGATACGACTGAACGCCCGGAAGGCGTGGAGGCGGGCGCGGCCCTGCTGGTCGGTACCGATCCATGGCGCATCATGGGGGAGTGTGAGCGTCTGCTGAACGACCAGGCGGCCTATGCGCGCATGGCCTCGGTCGACAATCCCTTTGGCGATGGCCACGCGGGAGGACGTATCGCGAACGCGGTGGCATACTGGTTGGGAGGCGACCCCGCTGAGATCCGCCTCGGTGAGATTCGTTCAGCCTAGCAGCGCGTCGCTGGGTCTGCCTACACATCACATTCAACGACGGTGCGGACGTGCGCTCTGGCGCAGATGAGGGACACATGAAACGCATTACGGTTATTGGCACCAGGTACGTAGGACTTACCACCGGGAGTGTCTTTGCCGATCTGGGCAACCAGGTCACCTGCGTCGACATCGACGCACGGACCATTGCCGACCTGCGTCAGGGTATTTTGCCGATCTATGAGCCTGGCCTGCACGAGGTCGTGGTGCGGAATACCGCAGCGGGCCGCCTGCACTTCTCCACCTCGTACCAGGAGGGACTGCGCGAGGCAGAGTTTGTGTTTATCGCCGTGGGCACGCCCGATGATGGGAAGGATGGCGGCGCCGATCTCTCACAGGTATGCTCGGCCGCCAAGAGCATCGCGGAGGGACTGCATCAGCCGGTCATCGTGGTCAACAAAAGCACGGTGCCGATCGGCACGGGCGATCTGGTAACCAACATCATCAACGAGCATCGGCGGCACGACGTGCCCTTCTCGGTCGTCTCCAACCCGGAGTTTCTGCGCGAGGGCTCCGCACTCAAGGACTGCATGCAACCCGATCGGGTGGTGTTGGGCGCCGTCGATCGCGCCGCCGCCGAGACGGTAGCCGAGTTGTATCGAGGACTGGGCGCTCCCATCATCATCACCGATCTGCGCACCGCGGAGATGATCAAGTACGCGTCCAACGCCTTTCTTGCCACGCGCATCTCCTTCATCAATGAGATCGCCGCCATTTGCGAGCGGCTGGGCGCCGATGTGACGGAGGTAGCCCGCGGGATGGGCTGCGATGTCCGCATTGGGCCGTATTTCCTCGACGCCGGTTTGGGCTTCGGCGGCTCCTGCTTTCCCAAGGACGTAAAGGCGCTAATGCACATGGCCAAGGATGCCGGCCAGCATCCGCAGCTCTTGCAAGCCGTCATGGATATCAACGCCGATCGCCGGCGCTGGGTGGTGGACCGACTCAAAGAACAACTCGGTGAGCTGCGTGGGAAGCGTATCGCCTTGCTGGGACTGGCGTTCAAGCCGAACACGGACGACATCCGGGAAGCGGCCTCGCTTGCCCTGATCGCGCTCCTGCAGGCGGCCGGCGCCCAGGTCGCAGCCTACGATCCGGTGGCGATGGACAACGCCGGGGAGGAGACGACCGGCGTGGAGTTCTGCGCCGATGCCTACTGCGCGGCGGCCGGCGCGGATGCCGTGGTGCTCGTGACCGAGTGGAACGAGTTCCGGCAGCTCGACCTCGCGCAACTCCGAGATCAGATGCGACGGCCTCTCTTGATCGACGGAAGGAACCTCTACGATCCCGCCGAACTGCTCCAGCTTGGATTCACCTATGTCGGCGTGTCCCGAGGGGCGGCGGCAGAGATCAATTCAGACAGCGAAGTGACGGTACCCGGTCAAGCGATAGCGCGGTAAGCGACCTCGGGCCAGTTCCGCGCAGCACCATGGCGCCATCACCATGGCAACCTGGAGCGGTCCTGGAATCCCAAAATGACGAGTGCGCGGGACACTTCAAGTAAAGTGTCAATGCACGGACCACGGCACGCCGCCTGAAGACCGGGCCCGAGCCGAGACTGAGGAGAGACGTATCACCGCTCCGGCCACCACCTCCGGCTATGGTCGCGACTTCCGCCTCTACGCGACGGGTCAGGCTGTCTCCGTGGTGGGCGATCGCATCGCCATCATCGCCCTGGTCTTTCTGGTCATTCATCTGTCCAACTCCTACGCGCCCGCTCTGGCGCTGTTTTACGCCTGCCGTGTCTTGCCCACCTTGCTGGGCGGTCTGCTGGTCGGCGTCTTCGTCGATCATGTTGACCGCCGGCGGCTGATGGTCGGCTGCGACCTGAGCCGCGCGGTACTGCTGGCAGCCGTCCCAGCCCTCAGCGGACTAACTCTGGGAACCCTGTATCCCCTGGTGGTCGTGCTCTATGCGCTCACCCTGCTGTTCGATACCGCGGCCCGTGCCGCCTTGCCGGACGTGGTGCCCGAAGCCAAACTGCTGGGCGCCAACGCTATTCTGAACGGCATCCAGACCTCGGCGGACCTGGCCTATGCCGTGGGCGGCGCGCTGGTGTTCATCCTGAACCTGCAGACGCCGTTCTACATCGATGCTGTTACCTTCCTGGTTTCGGCGCTGCTGATACACCGGATGCGGATCCCCGGTCACGAGCGCGGGCCGCTGCCCAACGTCGGCGACGTGCTGGCGCGCATCCGGGTTGGTGTCGATTTTCTGATGGGACATCCGTTTTTGAAGTGGAGCACCTTCACCTTTGCCATCGCCCCCGTGGCTGGCGGAGCAGTCTTTGTGCTGGCGCCGCTCTACGCCGATCACGTGCTGGCCCACAGCGCCGGGCTGGTGGGCACCTTGCGCAGCGGCGCCTTCCGATTCAGCGTCCTTGAGGTCAGCATCGGCGTGGGCGCGCTGCTGGGCAGCGCCATGGCCCAGCGTTTAGTGAAGCGCTTTCCCAAGGGCCGGCTGTTTGGCTTGGGCGTGCTTGGCACCGGCCTGATGGATGCCGTGCTCGGGTCCATCACCAACCTGTACGTGGCCACCGTGGTGCTGGCGCTCTCCGGGTTTTTCAACAGCCTCTTTGTCATCAGCGGCGTCACGCTGGTGCAAACGCTCACCCCAACTGAGATGCGCGGTCGCGTCGTGGCGGCCAGAAGCACAGTCATCAACACCGCCCTGGCGGTTGGATCGGCTCTGGGCGGTGTCGTCCTGCTAATCGTGTCCTATCGCGCCATGTGGTTTCTACTCGGCGGCACGATCATGGCTTCCAGCCTCTTTATCTGGCTACGGCCCGAGGTGCGGAATCAACGCTAGGGGGTGCCCCCCCTCCCCCTAGCGGGGGGGAGGGGGAATACCTGGTCAGTAGGACCGCCCCGTACGCAACGGGAAGCCCTGAGGTACGGCCCGCCCGACGGTCACGCGGGCGGGCCGCGTGCCGATAGACGGTGCTGCCGGACCTGTAGGTGTTCGCGCCACAGGCAAGGTATCGCCCCTCCCCCCCGTGAGGGGGAGGGGTAGGGGGAGAGGGGGCCGTCACGCCCCGAAATACAGAGAGGCCAGGCGCCTCATCCCGCTCATAGTGCGGAATGAAGGCCTGGCCCCAAACTCTAGCGGCTAGAAACGCGGTGGGTTAGCCGTTCCACTCGTGAACGTTTCGGCCATTCCACTCGTGGACATTCTTCGCCGGATCAATCCAATCAATAGTACGCACCACTGGGTTCCTCCTCTATCCTTGCGCCCGGAGCCGTCTCCTGTGGTCGGTCGACCACTCGTCTCCAGACAGTTGCGGAATCATATCTATATAGGGAAGCTATCTTGGATCTACTCCTTTCAAAACGATCTCTCGTGAGTCGGTGACCTCTTCCCTAGGCCGCCTCGTAATTAGAAAGCCCATCTGTGATCTCAACTTAGGGGACTTTCGGCCCCTGGTCAAGGGGGTAATTAGTCCTAAGAGTATCGTGTCCCACAACCATCACAGCAGCTCAACGAACTCATGGGCACAGGCTCATACTGCGCCGCTCCTCACCGCTCGGTAGCAGCGACCTTCTCACCGATGCGTAGCGACGGGCTTCAGGTCAATTCGGTTGACGTACGAGCAGCGCGGCTACTCCGCCAAGCGGGGCACACGCGGACATCCGTCGTGCACCGACGGCATCACATTTGCGGCTGCATGCCTACTTGCACAGCCGAAATGCTGGCCTGCGGGCCAGTCCCGGCCAGGACGGCCGGGCTACCTGCTATTCCGGCCAGGATATCCCGCCATGGGGGGCATACCCCGCAGAAGAAGGCACACGGCAGGCAGGCCGGGCGACCGGACGGAGACGGCGCGAGGCTGGGCTACCAATCGGTCGTACTCGGTCGAGAGTGGCGGGTAGCCCGACCCCTTGCGCCCCATTCGGGGCACGAGCTGGGCGGGATCGGCCCGCAGGCCGACACCACGGTGCCATCCGACCAGCATACCCCGCCGTTGGGGCCGCGGGCACCCAGGCGACCGGCGCCGTGGCGTCAGTCGGCCTGAGCGCCGCTTCAGTCAACCGTACTGGCCTTTAGCCACCATCCGTTCCAAATGATGGCGCCGGCGCGTGAAGGCTATCCTGCCTCGGCCGGCACCAGGCGCAACTCGGGGGTGCGCTCGTGGGGGAGGTAGATTCCCTGCTCGATCAGCACTTGAATGAAGGTGGCGCAGACCGTCGGGTCGAACTGCGAGCCGATGCCGTTTTTGAGCCGCTCCACCGCGTCGTCCACACTCATGCCCCGGCGATACGGACGGTCGGCCGTCATCGAGTCGAAAGCGTCGACCACCGAGATAATACGTGACCCCAGCGGAATGGCTTCCCCTTTGATGCGGTCGGGATACCCGCTACCGTCCCATCGCTCATGGTGATGTTTCACGATATCGGCACTCCCCTGGAAGGCGGAGAAGTTGGCCAGAATGGCGGCGCCAATCGCCGGATGCTCTTCCATGGCGGTCCGTTCCTCCCGGCTTAACGCCCCCGGTTTCAGCAGGAGGTCGTTGCTGATGCCAATCTTCCCTAAGTCGTGGACTTTGGAGGCCAGCACCGCCTCCGCCACGTGCTCGGGGGTGAGCCGCAAGGCTCGGGCCACATGACCGGTCATCTCCGCCAGCCGTTGCGAGTGCTCATAGGTTCCGGTGTCGCGGTAGTCGATGCTCTCGGCCATCTTCAGCACCGCGTCCACCGTTTCCTGATGCAACCGCGCCACCGAGGCAAAGGAGCGCATACTGAGGAACACCGGCACCACCACCAGGAGCGAGAGGATAGGCCGAAAGGTCCAGAGCGCCGCGCAGACGATGCCGATCGCGATCAGCGACATCTCGGGCCAGACCGTGTCTTTGCTCAATTGGGTAAAAATCGCGAGCGGTCGCTCGCCACTGTTCAGCGTGACGGCGACTATGACCACCAGGGTACCGGCCAGTTGGTAGGCGACGGCTAACCCAACCAGGGCGGGCAGCCCCAGCAGTGGACTGAAGTTGTGCCCCCAGATAAAGCGCTCACCCTGCAGCAGGTGGAACGCGCCGAGCCCCGCTGCAGATGAGAACACCGAACTACCAAGATTGATAAAGATCGCGCGGCGCTTGCGTCGTTTCTGGACCAACAAGGAAACCTCACTCAACACTCGGGCGACGCCAACCACTACCAGCGCAATTGGCGCCGGCAGAATCAGTAAGGTGGCCACCTGCCCGAACCCGTCCAGTGTTACCGACGTAGAGTCGCCGACATACGCCTTCTGCCGGCACAGTACCCAGTCCAGCAGAATGAAGCCGATCATGGTCACCGTCCATCTCATCGGATTGTGCGACCAGATCGGGCCAATCTGGGAGGCGCTGGCCAGCAAGATGAGGATGGATATGGACCCGATCCCAAAGATGTAGAGGTGAAGTGCGCGCTGTCTGTTCAACCGATCTCCTCGAAACCCTTATACCGTACCCCAGCAATCGGTAATACGCAACACTTTTTAAAGAGGATCGGGAGATGCGGGACTTATAGGCCCCTTTTTTTCGGGACTTTCGGCCCTTAACCGAGGCGTAAGGCCTCGGAAGCCGAGCACTCGACTCTCCAGCACCTGCGAGTTCATTGCCGGCTTTGCGGGGCCACTACCCTCGAAAGACGGTATGCTGGTCGGCCCCCGCACTGTACCGCGTCACTACATCCGGCAAGAAATTCCCCCTCTGGACACGATGAACGATATCGTGAAGTACTCGTCGAGCGTGCTCGGCCTGCGCATCCGTGATGTGACCCAGGCGCAAGGCTTCCTCGAATTCGTCCTCGTCGAGCACCTCGTACGATCCATCCGGGGCGATCCACACGTCCAGAAACAGATCGACCAGCGGCTCCAGCGTCTGGGCCTCCGCTCCCTGCCACCGTACCGGCTCCAGCACATCGACATAGTAGCCGGTCCAACTCCCGTCCGGACGGTAGAAACGGCCAATGTCGTACGGCTGGTCCTTGAACAGGAACCAGATCGCTCGGTAGCCGTCCGCGATGACTTCCTCGCCTCGGCAGACGAGCGAGTGCTTCAGATGCAAGACGTGGGACAGCACGAGCGTCTGCTCGTCCACCGAGAGGAGATCGCACTCGAATCGAGACCGACGGTCCGGTGGCCTGAGCAACTCGAAGGTCAGGCGACCCATGGGCGCTGCGTCACCGGCTATTGTCTACTCCCGCTCGAACCCGGTGGCAATCACCGTGACACGCACTTCATCGGTCATCCGTGGATGGATCACCGCGCCGAAGATGATGTTGCACTCGGGAGACACTCCGCTGCCGATCATCTCGGCCACCTGATTCACCTCGTAGAGCGTGAGGTCGGGAGGGCCCGTGATGTTGAGCAGGACGCCATGCGCCCCATTGATCGAGGTATCCAGCAGCGGACTGGAGATTGCCTTCTCGGCAGCTTTGACCGCCCGGTCCTCGCCGGCTGCCACGCCCATCGACATCAAGGCTCGACCGGACCGATTCATCACGCTGCTCACGTCCGCGAAGTCCAGATTGATCAGACCCGGCGTCAGAATAAGATCGGCGATGCCATGGATTCCCTGATTCAGCGTTTCATCCGCCAGGCGGAAGGCGTGACTCATGCCCATGCTCTCCGGCGCGATCTGGAGCAGTCGATCATTGGCGATCACAATCGATGAGTCGAGGATTGGGCGCAGCCGATCGAGCCCCTCCTGGGCCACCAGGCGACGACGGTTACCCTCGAAAGCAAATGGCAGCGTGACGATCCCCACAGTAAGGGCCCCGCACTGCTGCGCCACCTCGGCCACGATCGGCGCCGCACCGGTTCCGGTGCCGCCTCCCAGACCCACCGTGATAAAGACCATATCGGCGCCCGCCAGGCCCTCCAGCAAGGCATCCCGGGCGGCATCAGCCGCCTTCAGGCCGAGCTTCGCGTCACCCCCGGTTCCGAGGCCCCGTGTGAGCCGGTCGCCGATGCGTATCCGTTTACGGGCGTTCGAGCGCTCCAGCGCTTGCGTGTCGGTATTCACCGCGATAAAGTCGATGCCCTGCACCCCGGTCTCAATCATTCGGTCGATGGTATTGCTGCCACCGCCGCCGATTCCGACCACCTTGATTTCGGTGAAGCCCTTGGCCAGATGTGGCGTCTCCGAGGACAAAATCTGCGGGATAACGGGCTGCTCTCGTTTCGCCGGTCCGACGCGATTTGGGTCAAACCCTCCTTTAGACACGGGCCAGCACCTCCTGAGCAAGCGATTGGTACATCTCCACGGCTCGCTGCGAGCCCTGCACCTCGGTCAGCGGCACACCCGCCGATGCCGACTCCAGAATCTTCGAATTTGTTCCCACACTTGTTTGAAACACCAGATCACCCCAGTTCTCTCGCAGATAGGCGGCCACGGTTTGCTCCTCACGGAGGCGTCGGTCGAACTTGCTGAGCACGATCCCCAGGATACGCAGGCTGGGGTTGATATAGAGGATTTCTTCAATGCTCTCCTGCAGCATCTGTAAGCCCTGTAGCGAGAACAAGCGCGCTTCGGTCGGAATGAGAACCAGCTGGGCCGCCACCAGTGAGTTGATGGTCAATAAGCCGAGCGAGGGCGGAGTGTCGATCAAGATGAAGTCGTAGGCATCGGCCATGGTGGCCAATTGGTCCCGTAGCCGGAACTCGCGTCCGAGTTTGTTCATGAGCGCTGCTTCAGCCGTCGCCAGTGCCATCGAGGTGGGTACCAGATCGAGTCGTGCTGTCTGGTCGACATAGACGGGAACTATGGGCAATGCGACTTTCCGGTCGAGCAGCGCATCCGCGATGGTCGATCGGCCGGTGAGGTGTGCGCTGAAGGTGGAACTGAGATTCCCCTGCGGGTCCATGTCGGCGAGCAATACACGATGCCCCAGGCGAAACAGCGAGGCGCCCAGGTTGGTCGTGGTGGTCGTTTTACCGACCCCACCCTTCTGATTAGCGACCGAAATAATGCGTGCGGACATACCTAACTGGGTGGGGAGGCAACGACACTCGTGGTGGGCCGGTGCTGGGGTATTCTACGTGTTGCTGGGGGTGATTACAAGCGAGCCGCCCTATATGGCAATAAAGGTGTGCCTGAGAGCGGGCGTCCCTGTGAGTACAATGCGATAAGCCTTTCCCCAAAGGAGACCAACGTGGGACTGTTGAGCCGTATACGAGCACTGTTTGGCATCAAGGTCAACAAGGCGCTGGATCGCATGGAAGATCCACGCGACACCCTGGACTACTCCTATACCAAGCAGTTGGAGTTACTGCAGAATGTGCGCCGTGGCCTGGCCGAGGTCGCAACCTCAAAACAGCGACTCAAGATGCAAAGCGAGAAGTTGCAACAGCAGGATACCAAGCTGCAACAGCAGGCCGAGCAGGCCTTGCTCGCCAACCGCGAGGACCTCGCGCGCCTGGCCCTGGAGCGAAAGACAGCCCTGCAGCCCCAGATCCAGAATCTGACCACGCAGGTACAGCAGCTCGATGAGCAGCAGGCCAAGCTGACCGACGCCTCACAAAAGGTGCAACAGCGAATCGACATGTTCCGCACCCAGAAAGAATCTCTTAAGGCGCAGTACTCCGCATCCCAAGCTCAGGTCAAAATTAGCGAGTCCTTCTCCGGTCTCTCCACGGAGATGAACGATGTCGGCAGTGCCGTACAGCGCGCGCAGGACCGTATCGAGCAGATGAACGCCCGTGCCGGCGCCATGGATGAGCTTATTGAGTCCGGTGCCCTGACCGATTACACCGCCCAACTCGGCGGAGGTGACGACATCGACCGCGAACTCGCCCTTTCCACCGGCAGCGACGTCGATGCCCAACTAGCAGCGATGAAAGCGCAACTCAGCGGCCCGACGACGCGGCCGCGCCTGGAGTCAGAGGGGTAGCGCGTGGCTAGCAACTCTCCGCCCGCTCCGACTGATATGTCGCTCTCTGACGGCTGACCGCCGATATGGCGTAGCCGGTAAAGCAGCAGATCAGTCCGGCGGCGCCCGAAATGTCCGCAATATTCGTCAGCCACCCTCCAATCGGGATCCAGTCTGTCGCATAGCCGTGAAGAATCAACTGCCCCCCGTTGCCGCATAGGCCGCCAAACATCAATCCCGCTCCCACTGCCAGCAGACGCGAATGCCAGAGACCGAGCGCGCCCAGAAAACTCCCGACGACAAAAAAGATGACCGGATGGGTGTGCGCGTGGTTATTCACAACCAGGGTGTGAGGAGCTGCTTTGGTAATCACATCCGCCAGGAGCGAGGCCACTCCGGCCACGAGCCACAGGGTAAAACGGGTTGCGAGTCGCATACCATATTGTCGCTCTTTCTGGCCCCCCCTCCCCCAACCCCTCCCCCTCCAGGGGGGAGGGGAGTTACGACGGGAGACAGCGTCTCTGAAGTTCTCCCCGTCTCCACTGAGGGGCAGCTTGAGAGGAAACAGTTTCGCTAATGACCGCCTTCCCAACGTCGAAACCGCCCCCTCCCCCCAGCCCCCTCCCCCCCACGAGGGGGACGGGGCCGGGGGGAGGGGGGGCTACAAGACGCGGAAGCCGTGCTCCTCGGCGACGCACACGCGGTTGCCGCCCGCATGTTTGACCGCATACATCGCCTGGTCTGCTCGCGTGAACACCTCCATCCCCTGGTCCGCCGCCCACACCATCGCTATCCCCACGCTCACCGTCACCGGCCCGTCCCCCACGCCCTCCGGCAACCCATGCCCGGCGATCGCCGCTCGCAGCCGCTCCGCCACCCCTTCCGCATCCGCTTCCTCGGTCTCGGGCAGCAGCACGCTGAACTCCTCCCCACCATGCCGGGCCACGATGTCCTCCGCCCGGACCACTCCCCGAATCACCTCCGCCAGCTCATGCAGGACGCTGTCCCCCGCGTCGTGCCCCCACTGGTCGTTGATCCGCTTGAACTTGTCGATATCCAGCATCAGGGCGCCGAGCGGGTGCTGGTTGCGCACCGCGCGCGACTGTTCCTCACGGAAGCGCTCAAAGAGATACCGACGGTTGTACAGCCGGGTGACGGGATCGGTGATAGCGTCGGTGCGCAGTTCGTCGTAGAGCCGAGCCCGGTCAAAGGCAATGGCGGTCTGGGCCGCGATGATCTCCAGCAGGCGCAGCGCATTCTCATCGAACTGGTTGGTCCCCAGCTTGGAGAGCGTGATCACGCCTCGCACTCGCCCCTCATAGTTCAACGGCGCACTGATGAGAGAATTAGCGCCCGATCGCATGCCTGGAATCGGGGCAACCCGTGGATCCTGGCTGCTGTCGTGCACGATGGCCGGTTCGCCATGCAGCGCCACCCAGCCGGCCAACCCCTCACTCGGGCGCAGGTACTCAAAAGGAAATTCGACACCATGGTAAAGGATCGGGGTCAGCTGGCCGTCCGTCTCGTCTCGCTCGAAGATACCGCAAATTTGGTAATCGATGAGGAGCTTCAATTCCTGATTGATGAGCGCCGCGATGGCTGGAATCTCGTGCAGGGGAGTCAGCTGCTTCACGATGCTCTGGATGGTCTGCAGATCGGACACGCGATTTTGCTGGCTGGCATAGAGTCGCGCGTTCTCAATGGCAATCGCCGCCTGGCTGGCAAAGACTGAGAGGAGCTGCAGTTCGTCAGGCGAGAAGCTGTTGACATCCTCCCGCTCCAGATTGAGTACACCCACCACCGTGTCGCCTATCGTCAAAGGAACGGCCAGCTCGGATTGCACGCTGCCACTCGGTCCAATGTACCCCGGAAACTCGTGTATATTCGGCACGGTCAGAGGCTTGCCCGATTCGAACACGATCCCTGTCATTCCCTTGCCCACGGGAATCTTCACGGTCTGCGTCCGGGTCTTGGTATTCGGACCAACCGCGCCAACGATCTCAAGATACCGGCGCGACTCATCGGGCAGAAGGATTCCGGCCAGATAATACGGAATGACATCGCGGATCCCGACGAGGAGGGAATCCAGCACAGTTTGCAGATCAAGCGATCCGTTGACCAACTCGGCAATGTGGAGCAGAGTCTCCATATTCCGCCCGTTATGCTGGCTCTCGGCATACAGCCGAGCGTTCTCAATGGCTACAGCCGCCTGAGAGGCCAGAATGGTGAGCATCTGGACATCGTCCTGGGAGTAGGCATGCTGCCGCATGCTTTGAACCGAGAGGGCGCCGATCGCACGGCTGCCCGTGCTCAACGGCACGAAGATCATGGCTTCCGGGTCTTCGGTGCCCAGCACAATGTCCTTCAGCCCGTTCATCATGCCGAAGAGCTGGTACTCCTCCAGACTGTTGAAGTGCAGCGCCACACCGCGCTCGATCACCAGCCCTGTCACGCTGGAACCGCCCGGCAGCTCTTGATCTACCAGGAGAGCGCCCTGCTCGCGGAGGTACGGCAACTCAATCGTACCGCGCTCCGGCCGGTGCAACCCGATAAAGAACTGCGAGGTGTCCATTACCCGGCCGATCTGCTGGTAGATCGTCTCATAGAGTGTTTGCAGATCAAGCGTGGACGAGACCGCGCGGCCAATGTCGTTGAGCGTCTGCAAGCGATCCGCCTGCTGGAGGGAGTTCAGATCAATGGATTCGAACATGCCGTCTCCAAGTGAGACGATTGCTGGATGAATGTCGTGGCACAGGGACCAGGTGTAGCCCACCGGAACGCGGGTTGCGAGACGCGCCCCCGAGGCAGAGGCCACTCCGTACGGTATGGCGTCTATTCACGACTCAGCATAGGGCAGATCAGGCCTGGAAGGGATAGGAGACACCAGCGGTGTTCCTTGTGATTGTGCTTCCGACTACACCGGCCCCGTGCGCACTGTAACCAGAGCGGAATGTCGCGCGTTGATACGGCAGAACCAGAGGAGTACACTGTGGGCAAACGAACTGAGGGACGCCGGTAGGTGAAAGATCGCGATTTCGCGTCTATCTTTGCCTTCGCCACGTTCTGGGTGGTGATCGCCATTGGCTGCTGGCTGGGGCTGCGCATCGTCCACGCCATGGGGTGGACCGGTACCGACCAGAGCAACAGCCAGCCGGCGCCCGCCATCTCAACGGCGCATCGCAGCGTTTCGCGCCGTTCTCCCCCGCAGCTCTCGCTCGCTTCCATCTTCGCTCCCCAGCCCGTCTCACTGGCGGGATACGACCGGCGCAAGATACGCACACTGATCGCCACCGGCGACGTGATTCCAGCTCGCACCGTCAACTACCAGATGGTGACAAGAAACGACTTCACCGCGCCGTTCCGGCCCACCGCCGCCTATCTGCGCACCGCCGATATGACCCTGATCAACCTGGAATCGCCACTTATCGGCGCCGGCTGCCGGGTGGCCAATGACACCACCATGACGTTCTGCGGCGATCCGAGATTCGTGCAGGGGCTGCAGCTAGCCGGGGTTGACACTGCATGCACCGCCAATAACCACATCGGAAACTATGGCAACGAAGGCATCCAGGAAACCTGGAGCCACCTTCGCGCGGCCCACATCGGCTTCTGCGGCTACGGCAGCGTCGATCACAAAACTGTCCGCGGCCTGCGCTTCGCGTTTCTGGCCTTCAACTGTGTGGGTTTCCCTTTCGATTACACCCTAGCTCGCCGTCAGATCGCCGCCGAGCATCGCGCCGGCAACGTCGTTATTGTTTCGGTCCACTGGGGCAAGGAGTACGTGGCACTCCCGCAAGCCGCTCCCGGTGTGGCGAACGACGATCCTCGACGCGTGGCCCACTGGATCATCGACAGCGGTGCGGACCTCATCATAGGGAACCATCCCCACCACGTCCAGGGGGTCGAGTGGTACCATCATCGCCTGATCACCTACGCCCACGGCAACTTCATCTTCGATCAGATGTTTCCCGCGCGCGAATGCGTGAACGATAGCGACCACAACTGCTGTCCGGGAGACGGCAATCGTTTCTGCTCGACCCGCGAAGGCGTGGTCGGCGCCTACACCTTTTACGGCCGCCGGTTAGTGCGCGTCCGGTATCGACCGGTCGTCATCTACGACTGGTGGCAGCCTCGCTGGGCCGACCCCGCCTCAGCCCGGATCATCATGCAGCACATGCAAGCCGCCACCCAGCAGCTAGCGCACCGGCATGGGTAGCGCGACGAGTTCGTAGTACGTAGACCACTGCTCTTTTGATGACGAACTCCGGTTGATGCCGGTGAGGCTCTCACTTCATCCGCGGCACCCCTCGCGTGTAGGTGCCCGGCGGGGAGAGGTCGCGACGGACTGGGGGCTCGTCGAGGGGAGCAGGCCTGCCGGCCAGCACGGTGTCGCGCTGCGTGATAAGGTAGTTGGCGGTGCGAGCCGCCATGGCCTGGATGGTGAGTCCGGGGTTGGCGGCGCCCTGGGTGGGGAAGATGCTCCCATCGCAACAGAAGAGGTTTGGGATGTCGTGGGTGCGGCCGAAGCGGTCGCACACCGACGTCCGCGGGTCGTCGCCCATGCGCGCGCCGCCGATCAAATGCGCGTAGCGCGGCTCCTGGACCACCTCCTCCGCCCCGGCGGCCCACATCACCTCCATGGTCTTGTTCTTGCCGAACTCGATCAGCTTCTTGTCGTTGTCCCTCAGGTTGAAGGTGATCTTGGCCACCGGCAAGCCATGCCGATCGGTTTCCCCGGCCAGCTCGACCCGGTTGTCATCCCAGGGCAAAATTTCGCTCAACAGTCCAAAGGCGGCCCAGTGGTTGTAATCCATCATCGCCTTGCGCATGCCCCAGCCCCAGGCGCCCTTGGCCACGATCATCTGCTTGGCGAAGCCGATGGGCAGGGGGCCGACCGTTTGAATGGCGAAGCCACGCGCGAAGCCGCGTCTCGGATCGGTCTCGTAGAACTCCTCGGTCAGGCCATGGGCCGGCGGCGCCTTATACATCCGCACCGGATCAGCGAACCGACCCAGGATGACATTGCCGCCTTGCACCATCAGATACTTGCCCACCGTGCCGCTGGAGTTGGCCAGGCCCTGGTCGTGGCCAGGACAGGCGGAGTTGAGCAGGAGCCGCGGGGTCTCGATGGCGTACCCGGCCACGATCACCAGCTTCGCTCGCTGCTCGATCTGATTGCCCTCCGGATCGAAATACGTCACCCCCGAGACCAGGCCATTCCGCCCCAGGTTGACGCGCGCCACCATGCAGTTGTCGCGTACCTCCGCGCCGTGCCGCACGGCATCGGGAACGTGCGTGTAGAGCGTACTGGCCTTGGCCCCCACCTTGCACCCCTGAATGCAGAAACCACGGTAAATGCAGTGCGGCCGATCGCCAAAGGCGCCGGAGTTGATGGCTACCGGCCCGCCGGCCACCACGCCAATGCCCAGGTTGGTGCAGCCCTGCACCAGCTTGTCGCCCACCCCACCTAGCGGATGCGGGCCATAGGCGTAGCCGTGCGGCTCGCCCCAGGGATAGTAGGCCGGACCGGCCACCGGCATCTCGCGCTCCAGCATCTCGTAGTACGGCTTGATCTCCGCGTAGGAGATCGGCCAGTCGGCGCCGACGCCATCTTCCGAATACACGCGAAAATCGGACGGGTGGAAACGCGGCGTAAAGGCCGCCCAGTGCACCGAGCCGCCGCCGACGCCACGGCCGCTGTTGTTGGCGCCCAGGGCAATCGGGTTCTCCCCACCGGTAATGCGCAACTCGTTCCAGTACAACTGGTGCGAGCCAGCCTCGTCGCTCACCCAATCGCGCTCCGTGTCCCAGAAGGGACCGGCCTCGATCCCGACTACCCGGAAGCCCGCCCGAGCCAACCGCTGCAGCAGGACGCCGCCGGCCGACCCGACTCCAACCACGCACACGTCGACTTCCTCGGAAGGGCTGTAGCGGCGCATTGGCGTGTCCAGCTTCTCAATCGGACCGAGGGCATGCTTGCCGTTCCGCGCCTCCGTGAACGCTCCCAGCAATGGCTTCTTCAATGCGTCCCTCCCTGTCCAGCCGGCGCCCGGTGCGGGTGCCGGCCGCCCAGTTGCTTGAACTCACCGGAGGTCGAGGTGGGCGGCGGCTCCCAGTCGTACCGCTGCTCCTCCACCTCCCATGGCTCCGGCTTGCCGCCCTCCAGCCGGAAGTAGCCGCGCGGGTAGGACGGGCCTCCAAAGCCAACTTCATTCCAGGCGTAGGGATGGGCATAGTAGGCGTCCACCGCATCGGACATCAAAAGCAGCCAGAAGCGATCGGTCGGCACCTGCCGCCAGATCTCATCGCCGCCCTGTGGCCGATCCTGGTGCAGCGACCACAACACCGCGTCCTGCTCCTCTGGCGCTAGCTCGGTGAACGCCCGATCGTACATCTGACGGGCCACGGCGTCGATCCCTTGCAGTCCTAGCCGGTACGCCTCCCCGTCGGGCGGCATATCGTCGTAGCGGTAGCCGTCCATACGGCCGGTGAACAGGCGATTGTCGATCTGCGGCACGATCGGTATCCGGTGCTCCGTATCGCGGTCGTCCTGCGGTATCAACCGGTCCATCACCGCACTGAGCAGCGTGACTTCCTCCCCCGTAAAGAACTGGATGGGCGGCACCCGCTCCACCCGCGTCACCACCACCTCACGGGTTGCCGCGTCCCAGAAGCTCTGTTGGCTCAGTGTATCGAACCCAGCATAGTAACCCGGCTGGGCACGCGGCGGGATCGGCCGTCCCGTTCCCGAATCGACCGGTAGAGTGTTCGATTGAACCGGCCCGGACTCGATACTCATGAATCGTCCCTCCTCAGCAGACTGGCCAGGATACCCATGAAACCGCTGGCGGCAAAGAGCAGCGGCGCAAAGATGGGTGGCCCATAGATCACGTTATAGAGCGGCAGCTTGCGTCCGCCCGGACGCCGCAGTACCCCCCGCGCATGAAAATAGAAGCCCAGCATCCCATCCAGCAGGGCCAGCGCCGAGGCCAGCGGTAGCAACGTGCGGGCTACCAAGCGGCTCGGGATGGTGGCGAGACCGGCCAGCAACATCAGCGGTGACAGCAGGATCGGACTCCATTGAGCCTTGGGAAACGCGAAGTTATTCTCGTAGTGCGAATAGAGCGCTTCCAGGCCGCTGAATAGCCCCGCCAGGCCGGCGGCAACGGCCAGATGCTTCTGGAAGCGTCCTTCGCGCACCTGCTGCTCGAACACCACACCCTCCCGGCTGATACCACGTGGTAGGAGGGCCAGCACACTGGATCGTGGTTGGGGCAGACCGGGCAGCGTCGTGGGTTGGGGATCGTCCTCCCGCCGCAGCAGCGAGGCGATCAAGCCGAGATATCCGCTCAAGGCAAAGAGCAGCGGCGCAAACACCGGAGGCCCCATGATCAGGTTCATGACCGGAATACGCCAACCGCCCGGCTTCCGAGCAACACCGCGTACATGAAAATAGAAGCCGACCAATCCATCGAGCATGGTCACCAACGAGACGATGGGCAAGGCCACGCGCGCTGCCCAGCGGCTGAACGCGGCCCAGACGCCGGTGACAGCCAGCACCAGGCTGATTGCCACCGGGGTGTACATCACCTGCTGGCTGTAGCTACCGCGGTAGTGCTCGTAGGTAACCTCCAGTCCACTCAACAGACTGGACATAGCCGCCACCAACGCCAGGCTGCGTTGGAAGCGTCCCTCACGAATGTGGTGCTCCAGCACCACACCCTCACGCCTGATGTCTCTGGGGACCAGATCTTTGATCGCGCCGAGTGCCGATTCGCGTGGCCGCAACTTTCCCATCAGATCCATCGTCGGTTCGCCCTCCTCTCACTGTGCAATTCCTTCCTCCGGAAGATAGCGCAAGCTCGTACGCGACGTGCTTCTGTCTGCTAGATCTCTTGCCGGAGATCCAGCAGACAGAAGCCCTGGCGCTCCAGCTTGACGGGCATTCCCCGTGCCACCTCCTCGGCCGGCACGAGTTTCTCGTCTTCCAGCCAATCATTGAACAGACTGTCGTATCGCCGCAGCCGGTACGACCCACTCACCCCATCGTGCATGCCGATGGCAGTGGTAACGGTTCGATGGTCTGTGTTGCCGGCGAAAAGCAGCAGGTTCTGTCCCTGCCGCAGCCCGATGGCGCACACCGATTCGCCCGTGACACGGACGTGCGCGGTAATATCCTCTTCGTAGGCCACATACGGGGTGTCGTGCGCCGGGGAGGGGAAGTTGGTGTAAATATGCACCTCCGGCATGCGTACCGCGAACCAGGTCAGATTGGCGCCTCTATACGGGAGGTTCTGTACACCCAGCCACTTCCAGTCGGGAGCGAGGCGGGGAGAGACCTTGACCGTACCATCCGCGGTATCCAGGCCGGCCATGCCCTCGATCGCCGCCCACAGGTAGCGGGGCGGAAACCAGGGGGAGAGCATCATGCCCTCATTTACCAGCGTCTCGCCGTGCAGCCACTCGGAAAACTGGCCGGGCACGGTGTTGTTGCGGCGAGGATCGGCCGAATAGTTCCGGAAGCTGGTGCTCAGCGCATGGGCCATAAAGGCCGGAGAGTACTTGGCCGCCGCGGACGCATACCAGAAGGACACCCCAACCCATACCCCGCCCAGCAAGCCCCAGCCAAGGTTCGGCGTATACATCGGCGAGTCACGCGGAGTGGTACGGATTCCCGACTTGGTCCAGAAGTCTTCATTGCTCAGCCGGCTGATGATCGCGGCCGCAGTCTGGTCCGAGGCCACTCCAAAGATCACCGGGAAAACCAGGTCGGAGGTGACATCACTGCGCGGGTGACCGTCAATGTCGATATTCAGGTAGTACAAGCCATTATCGGGATTCCAGAGATGCTGGTTGATGGCATCCTTGAGCTTGTCCGCCTCGCCGGCAAACTCCGCGCTATCCTGATGCTTGGCCAGCACCCGTGCCATGTGCGACACCGTCTGCAGCGCCGCGAAGCACTCCGAGTTGACCTCCGTCACCGCGCCCGACAGGCGGTAGTTCGGGATGACATTACGCCAACTGCAGATCCCCCAGTCGCTGACCCCGGTCGCGGTACACCACACCAGGCCCTGGTCGTTGCGCTGAGAGAGGATGTACCGGGCAGCTTTTGCGGCCGCGGGGTAGACCTCGTGGAGAAACGCCTCATCTCCCGTGGTGTTGAAGTGGTGCCAGAGGGCCAGGATAATCAGCGGCGTGTTGTCGTTGATATTCAGGTTGTAATCATGGGTCTTGCCGGTCCGGATATCGTAATACTCGACGATCATGCCGCTCTTCTCTTGCCGCTGGACGTAGGCCAGCAGGGAATCCCGGGCAAATTCGGGAGTGAGATAGTCCGCACCAAAACCGAACCAGGCAGTGTCTCGTCCGACGCTGTTATTCGACCTGGTGGGGTCATTCACGAAGCACCAACCGGTCACCGCCTTGGTCTCCACCCGCAGCATGTTGGCCTTGGCCCACAGCACGCCGCGATTCACGTGAACATCCGGCGTCGACACCACCGAGCGGTTGAGGACCCGGTGATAGTGTTCTTTGGTGCGCCGCAGCCCTTCATCGGCATCGGGACAGGCTCGATAGTTCCGCCGTGCCTGGTCGCGTCCTTCGCCAAAGCTGAGCAGGTAAAAGAAACGCACCGTCTCCCCCGGCTCAATCCAGTGAGTTATTTGCAGAGCTCCCAGCGGATCCTCGGGCGCGTCGGTCTCTCCCGAGAGCGGACCGGGGCAAGACTCTTGAACCGCTTTGGCGTAGTTGAGTGTGGTCTCGAAGCTCTCCGGCTGCTCTGAACAGCCAACGATCCGCACCTGCTTGGGCTTGGCGGCGTTCCAGGCGATGATCGCCCCCAGCTTCTCATCGTAGGAGGCGGCGACATCGTGCTCGGTATCGCCCCGCAGGACGGCGAAGGCATAGCTCATAACACCCACGCGCTCGGGGCCATCGTTGCGTAGCTCAACCGCCTGGTACACCCCTGGTGGATCGACCGTCCCGTCCGGCTCCGGCTCGCCGCTCAACACAAAGACCGTCTCGTGGACCGCGACGCCGTTCGACAGCGAAAAGAGATGCTCCTGATGTTCCGGATGGATCACATAGGTGCCGGTCTTGTTCTGGACCAGCCACATACCCGTCACAGCGTCATAGTGTCGCAGGATAACCGTGCCCAGCAGCACCTCTCCCATGTCCGGGCTGAAGACCTTCTCAATCGACCCATTGGCCTTGATAATGGCCGTGGCCTTCGGACCACCCAAGGTACTTCCCACCGCAAGTTCGTCATCGGGAACTTCGTAGACCGCTACGCGCTCGCTACGACCGATTCCTTCGGCAATGCTCATCGCTCCATCTCTCCTTCTATGCCAGTATGTGGAATCTCACACACCGATCGAATCGTACTCTGGTTCTCGATTGGCCTCATCAGATCGACTTCCTGCCGATAGGCGTGATAGTTATCGCGGAACGATTCTCGCGGACACAGATAGTACAGGTCAGGATTGACCTCCGATTGAGGTCGAGTAGCAGGCCGAGATCGTTCATGCTACGCCTCCAAACCGCCGGCCAGGGGCCATTAGAAGTCTGCGGACCTGGTTGAAGCCTATCTCCGCATTCCGAATACGTGATGCAATTTTTGTGCCCCGTGGTGATTATATCGTGATGTGATCGAGTTGCGCCGTGAGGCAGAAAGGACTACGATATCAGGTGAAGTACACGGGTTAGATGGACACGGTGCGGGGGGATGCGCATGGCGAGGCACAGTATCGCGGAGCACGGCGGCCTATCCCCTGCCGCATTTAGTGACATGGAGTATCGGGACCAGGCCGACTTTCGCTGTGCGCTCCGTCGCTTCCTTCATTTTTCCGAGGAGCAGGCGCGTCTAGCCGGCATCACTCCGCAGCAGCACCTGTTGCTGCTGATCGCTCGCGGTCACCGTTCCTATCCGGGCGTCTCGATCGGTGAAATTGCCGATTCCCTCCAGATCAGTCATCACGGCGCGTCCTTGTTGGTGGATCGTAGTGTCAAGCGTGGCTTGCTCGACCGGAGAGAGGACCGGGAGGATAGGAGACGCGCCCTGGTCTCACTCACGGAGCGAGGCCAGCAGGTCCTGGACCAGATCACTGAAGCGAACCGGCGCGAACTCGGTTCACTGGATGCCGCACTCTTTCGCAACTCGCTCCATCAGGGCTTGCAAGCCTACCGGACTCTGACCGACAGGAACACGATCGAGCAGGAAGCCGCCAACTCAGAGTAGGAGTGGTTGGGAGCAGCGCGATCGCGGCGCCCCCGCTCTCCCATCGTCGTTGGGCTGCCTGTCCGGCCCAATGGCACTGGGGACAGGCCGACCAGCAGCGCCACCTCCAGCACCCGAAGGCTGGCCGGGCGGAGCCACGGCCCCTACGCCAACAATTCCGAGTTAGCAAGGGCATCCCCCACTGGAGCCACTGTCCCCGGTAGGGGCCGGGTTCCACCCCGGCCAGCCCGCGGTGTCTCAGTTCCGACACCCTCCCCCGCGCTCGGGCACGATCGCCCCAGCCGTGATGCATCCCGTGCCGACCAGTAGCACGCGCCATCCCCGAAACTCTGCCTGTTACGTGGAAAATGCTCGTTGCCACGCACGTTCCACGCCGTCTCGACTCTCGGTGATGACCTGCTCCAGATCACCTTTCCAGAGTGAGTCCGGCACGTCGCCGGAGAAGATCTCGACCACGTACGGGCCTCGATAGCCGGCCTCGTGGATGGCGCGCAACATCGGCGGCAGCGGAATAGCACCCTGGCCGGGAATCAGGCGGTCCTGCAACGAGCGGGGCGTGCGCCAGTCACTGAGCTGCACGACAAAGATGCGGTCGCCGCAGGCTCGAATCGCGTCGATGATCCCGGCGTTCTGCCAGATATTCCAGGCATCGAGACAAATGCCGAAGTTGGGGCGGTCGACTGCCTCCACCAATTCCATACCCTGCTCCAGGGTCCAGATGGCCGACTCGACGTTCATGATGGCCGCATTGAGCGGTTCGAGGGCGACGCGTGTGCCGCGCTGCTCCGCGAAGTCCGCCACGGCCCGATACTCGTGCACGGCTGTGTTCAGCACCTGCTGGATGTTGCCCTTGGGCGGGATACCGGTATTGGTCACAAAGGGGAGGCCCGAGGCGACGTCGCCAAAACGCTTGATGGTCTGCTGAAACCGCCTCATGCGCTGGGAAACGTCCTTCGGTTCCGGCTGAGAGCTGCTGGGGAACAGCGTACGCACCGAGGGCTGCACCGAGCTGATGCGCAAGCCCTGCTGCTTGATCATCGTCAACTGCTCGGCTATGCGTTTCTGGTCTAGCTTGAACTCACAAACTTCAATGGCGTCAACACCCAGGCGAGCGTAGCGCTCGACATCCTGCTCAAAGCTCCAGGGCCAGGTCGTGAACTCGCTAATGCCGAACTGAAAGGGAGGGGAAGTGGACATGATGGCGTATCCTTTCAACGCTGGGTACGCTGTCGCGCCCTTCAGCTTAGCGCGACCGTGCGACATGTACAGCCACGAGAGATGGACTGCCGGAGAGGAAATCTAACCCAGCGCCTGCTCCACATCTTCCAGCAAATCCTCCTCCTCTTCAATGCCCACCGAGAGACGGATCAGGCCGCCGGTGATGCCGGCGATCTCGCGGAGTTCGGCGGGGACCGAGGCGTGGGTCATGATGGCTGGATGGTCGGCGAGCGACTCAACTCCGCCCAGACTTTCAGCCGTCGTGAACAGCGTGGTGCGCGACAGGAATCGGCGCGAGGCCCGTTCGCCTCCCGCCAGATCGATGGTAACGATACCGCCGAAGCCGGACATCTGCCGGCGCGCCAGGTCGTATTGCGGATGGCTGGGTAGGCCAGGATAGAGCACGCGATTGATGCCGGGGCGACCTTCCAGCAGACAGGCCACGGCCATGGCGTTCGAAGCGTGCTGTCGCATGCGCAGGCCGAGTGTTTTCAGGCCTCGCAGCAGCAGCCAGGAGTCGAAGGGACCGGGTATAGCCCCGATGGCGTTCTGATGAAACTTCAGTTGCTCGCGCAGACCGTCATCGTCCAACACCACCATGCCCATCACCAGATCACTGTGGCCACCCAGATATTTGGTGGCGCTGTGTACCACGATATCGGCGCCCAGGCTCAACGGCTGCTGAAAGTACGGACTGGCAAAGGTGTTGTCCACGACCAACAGCGCGTTCCCGCGGTGGACAATCTCCGCCGTGGCCGCGATATCGACCAGCTTCAACAGCGGGTTGGTGGGCGATTCGATCCAGACCATCCGGGTCTCGGGCCGCATGGCATCGCTCACGCGCTGCGGATCGGAGGGATCAACATAGGTAAACGCCAGCCCGTACTTCTCCAGCACCCGGCTGAAGAGCCGGTAGGTACCGCCATACAGATCATCGCCCGCGATGACATGATCGCCCGGCTGGAGTAGGTGCATGATGGTCGTTTCGGCCGCCATGCCGGAGGCAAAGGCCAGGCCATGCCTGCCGCACTCCAGCGAAGCGGCCACCTCTTCCACAACATTGCGGGTGGGGTTATCAGTGCGCGAGTACTCGAAGCCCCGGTGAACGCCCAGCTCGGTATGGGCATAGGTTGAGGTTTGGAATATCGGTGTAATGACCGAGCCGGTTATAGGCTCGGGTTCCTGGGCTACGTGAATGGCACGGGTGGCGAATCCCCAATCGGGCATACTGTGTACCAGCCAATGCCGCTAGCGCGGGCTACCGGCCGATGTCTCCTTTCCTGATACTTCGGCGCCGATTGCGCCGGATTGAAGAGCGCACTGCGCGATCTGCACCGCATTGGTGGCCGCGCCCTTCCTGAGGTTATCGGCCACCACCCAGAAAGCGAGCGCTCGCTCGTCCATTGGATCCTGGCGGAGGCGGCCCACGAATACCTCGTCGCGGCCCTCGGCATGAAGCGCCAGGGGATAGCGGCCGGCGGCCGGCTCATCTTCCAGTATGACGCCGGGAGCGGAAGAGAGGATGTGGCGAGCCTCATGCACGGATACCGCACGAGCGAACCGGGCGTAGACCGACTCGGAGTGGCCGGTTCGTACCGGCACCCGCACCGTGGTAGGCACTATGTGCAGGGAGGGCAGATCCATGATCTTGCGTGTCTCCAGCATCATCTTGCGTTCCTCGCCACTCCAGCCATCCTCCCCCAGGATATCGATATGGGGCAGGGCGTTGAAGGCAATGGGATGTGGGTACGGTGAGTCGGCGTGCCGCTCGCCGGTGCGTATCTCGTGCTCCAGTTCGCGCACCCCCTTGCCGCCGGAGCCGGAGACCGACTGATAGGTCGAGACAATGACCGTCTCCAATCCAAAGATGCGATGAAGCGGCTGGAGCGCCATCACCATCTGAATGGTGGAGCAGTTGGGATTGGCCACAATGCCGTGATAGGCGGCCAGCAGGTGTCCGTTGACCTCCGGCACCACCAATGGAATCTGATTATCCTGGCGAAAGGCCGAGCTGTTGTCGATCACCAGGGCGGCGTGCTGCGCCGCGGCCGGAGCAAAGCGCCGGCTCACCTCGGCGCCCGCCGAGAAAAACGCCAGGTGGCAGCCGGCAAAGACGTCCTCGGTGAGCAGCCGAACGGTCACCTGCTCATCACGAAAGGTGATGCTCCGGCCGGCCGAGCGTTCGGAGGCCAGCGGCAGCAGATCCTCGATCGGAAGATCTCGCTCCTCGAGCACCCGCAGAATCGTCTGTCCCACCAATCCTGTGGCGCCGGCGACCGCTACGCGGAGCCGTTCCATGGCTGCTCCTCTCCCAGATGAAAAGCATCGTGCAGCGCACGGACCGCCTCCTCCACCCGATCACCCTCAATCACGCAGGTAATGCGAATACCGGAGGTGGAGATCATATCGATATTGATGCCGTGCGTGCCTAGCGCGCCGAACATGATCGAGGCGTACTCGAGGCTGGAGGCCAGCCCCGCACCTACCACCGAGACCTTGGCCAGGCCCGCCTTCGAGGTGACTTGCTGAGAGTCCACCGCGCCTTGAACTTCAGCGGCAGCCGCCAGGGACTCCTCCAGGTCATCCTGGGGAACGGTGAAGGAGAGGTCGGTGCGTCCGCCATGTCCGATATTCTGCACGATCAGGTCCGCGGGAATGTGGCGTCGGGCCAGTGCGGAAAAGATGGCCTGGGCGACACCCGGTCGATCGGCGAGGCCCACGAAGGTGACTTTGGCAATCGCCGCTTGGTGGGCGATGCCGGCCACGCGATTGGCAAACTCCATACTTGCTCCAATGCGCGTCCCGGATGCGGTGGTGTAGCTGGAGCGCACCTCCAGTGGCACGCTCCAGATCTGGGCCAGCTCAATCGAACGCGGCATCATTACCTGTGCCCCATATTGAGCCATTTCGAGCATTTCTTCATAGGTGATCGCCTGCAATTTACTGGCCCCCGGGACCACTCGTGGATCGGCCGTAAAGATGCCCTCGACATCGGTGTAGATTTCGCACGAGGCGTCGCCCAGGCCGGCCGCCAGCGCCACCGCCGTCGCGTCCGATCCTCCTCGGCCCAGGGTGGTCATCTCGTCCCAGCCGCTCTCATTCCCCATCCCCTGAAAACCGGTCACGATCACCGCGCGTCCGTTGTGCAACTCATGCTGGATACGGTCGGTATCGATACCTCGGATCCGCGCGGTATTGAAGCGGTTGTCGGTCCGAATACCCGCCTGCCACCCAGACAGGGAGATGGCTGGACAGCCGCGTTCGTGCAGAGCCATGGCCAGTAGGGAGGCTGATACCTGCTCACCGGTGGAAAGCAGCATATCAATCTCGCGACTGTCCGGATGGCTGCTGATCTGACGCGCCAGGTCGATCAGGCGGTCGGTCGTGTCCCCCATGGCCGAAACCACCACCACCAGGGGGCGCTGTCGGGCGGCTTCCGCCACACAGCGCGCCACGGCGTCAATTCGCTGGGGATCCTTGAGCGAGCTGCCTCCGTACTTCTGCACCAGGAGCGTCATGGACGAGGATAGCAGCTTGACGGTGACGCGAGGTCTGAGCGAGGGCGATCTGGGGAGTGCGACGCGTGCGGTAACCGCTCGCTCCCGACCCGGATCTGCACGGAGGGGAGTGACGTATCTCACGCGGGTCACGCGTCTTGAGTATCGCCGATGCCATGGTATGTCGGCTAATGAATATGGGGCTTCATGCCGTGCATCAAAGTATGGTAGTGGAAGGCGCGGCAGCCCAAACTTGTAGCGCGAATAATGTACGCAACGTGCTCAGGCACGGATACGTATGCTCGCTGTGCCCGATCAACAGCGGCCGGGCCATAATCGACCGTGCCACAAGAGGAGAATGGCCAGGTCGTATGTGGATATATCGCGTAGGACGTCAGTTCGTAGGCTACGCCCTTGCCCTGGGTTTGACAACGGCGCTCACGGCCGTCGCCGTGGTGGTGATGCGTCACACCGAGGCGCCGAACATCTCGCTACTCTTCATCCCGGTGATTCTAGTAACCGCGGTGTCTTTCGGCATCGGGCCATCACTGCTCGCAGCAACCCTGGCGGTGGTGGAGTATGATTTCTTTCTGCTGGAACCCCGCTACACGTTTACCATCACACGGGCGCAGGACGTTCTGGCCTTCGTCGTGTTCGTCATCGTGGCACTGCTGACTAGCCAACTGGCGGTGCGAGCACGGGCCCGGGCCGAGGCGGCAAGCCGCAGAGCGCGAGACAGCGAAGCGCTTCAGAAGCTAGGACAGGCGCTGATGGTTGAACAGGAGTTACCCGACGTGCTGCAAGCCATCACCCGTCATGTCGTCGAGACGCTAGGGATCCGGCGCTGCGCTATCCTCACCCCTGACGCCAGCGGGCAACTGGCACTGGCAGCGACAACGCCTCAAGGTGCTGCCCTCGAACGCCAATCATTCGGCGTCGCGGCCTGGGTGTACCGGCAGGAAGAGGAACGATCCCTGCGGATGACCGGAGCGCTCTGGCTCTACGTGCCGCTGCGCACGGCGGACCACGTGGTCGGTGTGATGGAACTGGTGCCAAAACGATCCGGTGAAGCGCTTGATCCCCACGCGCACAGACTGGTCACGAGCCTTGCTGCCCAAACTGCACTGGTGATCGTGCGAGCCAGGGGGGACGAGGAGCGGAAGCGGCGCGAAGTGCTCGAAGAGAGCGATCGACTGAAGTCGGCGCTGCTCTCCGCGGTGTCGCACGATCTCCGCACCCCACTGGCATCCATCAAGACGGCGGCCACATCATTACTTCTGCCCGGTGATCAGTTAGGGAGCGAGGCGAGTCAGGAACTCCTGCAGGCGATAAACCATGAGGCCGACCGGCTCAACCGGCTGGTCGGCAATCTGCTCGACCTTTCCCGCATCGAAGCCGGCGTCCTGCATCCAGCGCTGGACTGGTACGCTGTATCCGAGATGTTGGACATGGTGCTGCCGCACATCCGCCCACTGTTGGCATCGCGGCAGCTATCGATCGACGTAGAGCCTGACTTGCCAGCGATTCACATTGATCTCCTGCGCATTGAGGAGTTGCTGATGAATCTAGTGGAGAATGTCGCCAAGTACAGTCCCCCCAGAACCCCAGTTGAGGTGATAGTGCATCAGGAGAGCGACGGTATGCGCATCGCCGTGGTGGATCATGGCGCCGGCGTGTCGGTCCAGCAGCGAGATCGAGTGTTTCGCAGCTTTCAGCGCGGGTGCGAACACAGCGATCGTCATCCTGGAACGGGCCTGGGGCTGGCCATCTGTCGAGGAATTGCCGAGGCACATGGGGGTACCATCACTATTTGCGATACTCCAGGTGGAGGGGCAACCTTTGTTTTTACCCTACCGCCCTCCCACATCGAACAAGGGGTCGTCGGATGACATCAGCCGCTCAGGCAGTGGGGCGCGTTCTGGTGATCGACGACGAGCCACAGATCCGGCGCCTTCTCACCGTGGCATTGACCAGCCACGGGTACTGGGTAGAAAGCGCCGCGACTGGTGAAGTTGGGCTTGACAGACTGGTAGCAGATAGGTTTGACCTACTGCTACTTGACCTTGGCTTGCCTGAAATGGATGGGATCGAGGTGTGCCGCCACGTGCGGGAGTGGTCGACTATCCCGATCATCGTAATCTCGGTGCGCGATACTGAGGGGAGTAAGATTGCCGCTCTGGATCTTGGGGCCGATGACTATATTACCAAGCCTTTCGGCATTGGAGAGCTGCTGGCTCGAATGCGTGCCTGCCTGCGCCGCATACCATCTGGACCGGATGCCCCGGTGATTACCATTGGCCCGCTCAGTGTCGATCTGGCGAAGCGGCGGGTCGTCTCCGAGGGGCGAGATATACGGCTCACCCCGACCGAGTACGACCTATTGCGCGTACTGTCCCTCCATGCCGGGCGAGTGGTAACTCACCGCCAATTGCTCCGGGAGGCACGCGGTCCAACGTTTGAGGAGGAAACTCCCCTACTGCGCGTGCACATGGTGGGGCTTCGCCAGAAACTAGGCATTCGGGCCACCACGCCGGGATACATCGCGACCGAGCCAGGGGTGGGGTACCGCCTGCTGGAGTAGAATTCCCGCCCCGGAATCCGAATACTTTCTGAAGGCCGTTGCCTCCAGTCTGAACGAAATCTTAATGCCGGTTCCCCTAGTAATGAGCATGAGCCGGCAACAAGGTCCACCAACGCCCAACGACAGTGCGGAAGCCGCTTCCCCTGACGAACTGCTCACCGTCCTCCAGATCGCGGAACGCTTGAGGGTGTCCGAAGAAACGGTGCGCTCCTGGCTCCGTGCCGGCGAACTGCGCGGCGCCAACCTAGGCGGTCGCGCGGGGTGGCGAGTTCGAGCATCCGAGGTAGAACACCTGCTGAGCGCCAGGACACCGATCAGGGAGAAGAATCGGCGGGAACGGGACGCCTCAGATGGCTGACGTGCCGGTTGAGAACCATGCCCAACTCCGCCGAGCCGTTGGGCCGTGGGGCTCCTACACCTGGGGATACGCCGACGTGGGTGCCGACATCTACGTGGCGCTTGGACTCGTTATCGCCTCCGCGGCGGGACTCGCCAACGTGGCGTTTTTGTTCGCTGGTCTGGTCTACGTCTGCGTGGGTCTCGCGTACACCGAACTGGCATCCATGTATCCATTGGCCGGGGGTGGCCAATTTTTTGTGATGCGTGGCCTGGGAGACTTCTGGGGCTTTGTCGCGGGATGGGCGGTGCTGCTGGACTTCACGATCGACATCGCCCTCTTCGCTTACTTCTCCGCCGGATACTTCGATCACTTCGTGCCCCAATTGAGCCGACCGCCGTGGATCATCATCGAATCCATGGTGCTGGTGCTGGCGCTCCTGGGGCTCAATATCGTCGGTGTCCGCGAGTCGTCAAGGCTCAATGAGATCGTTTCGGCCGTTGATATCGCAACCGAATCACTGCTTATATTCGTCGGCTTCTTCTTCGCCTTCGATCCCGGTCTGTACCAACATCAAGTTCTCGACTTCATCACCCACTTCGACACCTCGCGATTGCTCTTCGGCACGTCGCTGGCGATCATTTCGTTCGTTGGACTCGAGTCTATCGCACAGGCATCGCAGGAAACCATACGCCCCACCACGGTTGTTCCGCGCACATCGATTGCCCTGATCCTGACGATCCTGGCGTACGCCCTAGCGCTCAGTAATTTGTCACTTGGTCTGGTACACTGGCAGACGTTCGATCCATCTTCAACTCAGCCGCAATTCTGTCACGGTTTACAGCATGCGGCATGCAGCGCCGAACATCTGGCCCACCAGAACGCCCCAGTTGCTTGGGTCGCCCTCCACCTGCCGCTGATTGGCCAGGTCATCGCGCCGATGATCGCCATTCTCGGTGGGGTGCTGCTGCTAATCTCGTCGAACGCAGGTGTGTACGGATCGTCTCGTATCATGTACTCCATGGCCGTGAACGATCTCACGCCGAAGATCTTTACCCGAGTGCATCCACGATTCCAGACACCCGTCATTTCATTGGTGCTGTTCGCCGTGATCGCCCTTGCCGAGCTGGTTTTCTCCGGACTGACTCCCGATGCCGCCACGACCCTGGGCGACCTGTACGCCTTCGGGGCCGCTTCTAGCTACAGCCTGGTGTTTATCTCCTTGCTCACCCTGCGTTTCACCGACCACGAAACGCCGCGGACTTTTCGTATGCCGTGGAACGTGAGCGTTCGGCGGAACGAGGTTCCCTCCGATGTTCCCATCGTGGGCGTCCTGGGCCTACTGGGCATCCTCAGCGTGTTAGTCGCAACTGTACTGACGCACCCGATCGGTCGTATTGCGGGTCCGGTTTGGATAGGTCTGGGGCTGGTCGCCTACTTCCTGTACCGTCGGAAGCGCCGGCTCCCATTTCCCGGCTCGGCGCCGCGTGATTGGCCCAGTCAACAGTTAGCAGCGTACATGGAATCCGGCGAAACGGAGATCGCCGAGGAGTATCGGCGGGCGCTCCGCAGAGCGCAGGCGAAGATCAGAACAGCGCCCCCCTGAGCCATTTTCCTGGCCTTGGAAACACAGCGTACAGAAAATATTTCTTGCCCCATGCCTATCTCATCCCATGAACATGGAATGGCGCCGCGGTCCATCGTGAGATTGCAACACGACGCACGCGCCTTCACACCCGCACGGGTAGTTCCGTGGCTCCCCTTTGGGGCTATGATGAGATACGGAGTTACCCGATGGATTCAGACGCGTTTGACGGTTTTTTCAAGCAGAGTAGACAGATCGCGCGGTCCCTGGCCACCCTCTTTGAAGATCTGACAGGTGAGGAGCTTGACGTGAACAGCACGATCAAGCACTATCCACTGGTAGCCGCCGGGATCGCCGCGGGCGCCGGGTTGGCAGCAGGGCTCTGGATTGGTCGCAAGAGTACCCCGCAGTTGCCGCCGCCCAAAGCTCCGCCGAACAGCAATCCGCTGGAATACCTCGAGCAGGTACTGCCGGACAGCCTCAAGAAGGTGCGAGACTTCCTTCCCGAGTCGGTAACGGACGATGCCTCACTCATGGCCCGTACATGGATGGAAGGGGTGCTGGAGCCAAAGATCAAACAGGGGCTCGATTCCGTGGCGCACAGCGTGACCGAGAGTAAATTCGGCGCGTTCCTCAAAGAGGCGTACGAGCACATGGAACAGAGCGAAGACACACGCCTGGAAGATCCACCGGAAGAAGCATAAAGCCGGTTAATTGAGGCGGTCCCGGCAGCGGGATGTGCCCAGTAGCACCGTAGGGTGTGATGTCCTGGCGCGTCCCCTAACGGAAGCGCCAGGTCGCCACGATTTTTCCATAAATGGGGGGAAACTGAGCGACCGATGCCGGCCGCGTCTTCCCGATGCTGACTAGCGTCATCTGATACACACGCGACCGCGAGGCAGCCACGTAGAAGCCGTTGGTGACCGGCGCGCCGCCCTCGGTCGAGAGCCTCAGGATACCCTCCAGTGCCGGCTTGCCGCCCAACCAGCTGGAGGACCAGCGCACGCCGGCAACCTCAACGTTACCGGATGCTCGTTCATACCCGATAAAGCGCCGTTTGAGGTCTGCCAGCGAGCGCCCTGCCTTGATCGGCAGGACGGCGATAGTGAGCGAAAAGCGCGCGCTGTGCCCCGTTGAGGTCAACTGCCAGGAACCTGGCTGGTATTCAGCGGTGATGGTCCAGGACGAGGGATAACGCACCGTGAAGCCATACTGCTTACTGCTATACGTATGCCAGGAATTGGCCAGCGCGCCGGCCGGGAGAAGAAGCAGGGCAACGATGGCGGTCAGGACGGCTCGACGCATGACCTGAAACTCCTTTCCGGCGGATCTCCCGTGTGCTGAATCCGCCTATTATGCCACGCCGATCCGCCTATCCTTACAGGTTTGGTATCGTCCCCGCCAGGTAAGGTCAGGATCTGTTCGTATCCGTGGGAAACCGGCTAACCCACAGGGTAAAGGCGCCCTCAAAGAGCATGGTCTGGTCCAGGTCGCCGTACTGCTCGCTGGCCCAGGTCAGCATCTGTTGGTGAATCTGCTGCAAGGTCTGGTCCGACACGGTCCAACTGTGCGAGAAAGTGCGGTCGCGCAGCCTTTCCAGTAGGTCAATGGGGCGAAACTCTCGCTGCCATTGAGCGACCTGATACACCGCGGTGCGGCAGCCCATGACCGTCAGTTCGGCTTCGATGGCCGCCGTGTTGCCATGGTCCGGTCGCAGGGGCGCGCCGGCTTCGTGGGCAAAGTGGGACCACTGCCGGCGAATTGCCGAACCGGCACTGTCGAGATGGCCCCCGTCGTTGCCCAGCACGTACCAGCCATTCGGCTTCAGCACGCGACGGATCTCGCGGAGCACCTGTTTCCACTCGGGCACCAGATGCAGCAGGTGTACGGTAATCGCGACATCGAAGCTCTGATCGGCCAGCGGCAGGTCGGTCACGTCGCCATTGAGCAAGGTGAGGGTGGTCACGTCGGGCGGCAGCTTGGCGCGGAACTGATCCATCATCTGCTCCGAGATGTCCACGCCAGTATATGAATAGCCTCGCTGCACAAACGGCAGCGCGATGCGGCCGGTGCCCACGCCCAACTCAAGGAACGGTGTCTCTGGGGTAGACGCGGTTACTGCCACGATGCGACTCGCGATCTGTTCGGGCACGCCTGCCGGCAGGCCACGCGTCTGGTCGTAAATCTCGGCCACCCGATCAAAGCTCATTCCTGAGTCACCGCTCGGGGAGGCGCCGTGTGCACCGCGGCGATCTCCGGTCCGATTTCGGGCTGCCGCGCTTGCGGAACCGTGAAGCGGAAGGTGGCGCCCTTCTGCTCCTCACTCTCGACACGCACCCGGCCGCCGTGCGCCTCGATGATCTCGCGTACGATCGCCAGACCCAGGCCCGAGTGGCCGTGCTGTCGCTCTCGGCTGCGATCGGAACGATAGAACCGCTCGAAGACGCGCTCGACATCCTGACCGGCGATGCCGCTGCCGGTGTCAGTTACCTGTATCTCTACCCAGCCACGACCGATGCTCACCGCGCCCACCGTGACCGTGCCGCCGGATGGGGTGTACTGCAGGGCGTTATCGACCAGATTGCGGAGCGCCCGTTCTAGCTGGCCCGAGTCGATCTGCACCATGGGCAGATTCCGTGGCACGCGGTTGATCAAAGCTGGAATGGGGCGGTCGGTGCGAGAGCGTTGAATGCGATCGATCAGGGTCTGCACAAAGGGGCGTAGCGCGGTGGGATGGCATTGCAGCTTGAGGAGGCCGGATTCGAGCTTGGTGAGCTGGAGCAGATCGTCGACCAGCCGCTCCATTTTCTGCGCTTCCTCGTGAATCACCGTGGCGGAGGACTCTACCTCCTCCTCTCGGGCCGTACCGTCCAGCAGCGCCTGGGAGAAGCCCGCGATCATGGTCAGCGGGGTGCGAAGGTCGTGCGAGACGTTGGCGACAAAATCCTTCAACACACGGTTGGATTGCTCTACCCTCTCGGCCATGTCATTAAAACTTGTGGCCAACCGCGACAGCTCCCCCTGGCCGCGGCCGGGAACGCGAACGCCGTAATTGCCGCCCGCCATGGCTCTGGTGGCTGCTGTAATGCGGAGCAGCGGACGAGAGATTGAAACCGTAAAATACAGTCCGACGAGAAGCCAGATCAGGACCGCAATCGCCAGAGCCACCGCAATCAGCGGACCGATCGCAGGCTGCACATCATTGACGTACGCTACCAGGAGCACCGCGCCCACGATGCCTCGGTCGCCCGTCCCATGAATGGGGCTCTGGAAGACAAAGTGGTTGGGGTCTTGCATGCGTGAGAGGGCCGACCGCTGGGCGGCCAGCGCTTGTGAATCCAGGTGCTGCACGATCCCCTGACCTACGGGCGTGACTCTGGCGACCGACTCTTCCGAATCGGCAACGATGGTCTTGTGGAGTCCGACTACCACGATATGCTCGCCGAGGATGTTGGCCGCGGTATGCACCGTCGGCCAGATGGATCCGCCGTGGACTGCAAAGAGCCGATCAATTTCGGTGGCAACGCTCCGCGATTCGTGGGCCAATCGGTTTTTGTTGGACTCCTGGTTGCGTTTGGCCAGGACATAGGTGGAGACGGCGACGACCAACATCAGCCCGATCAGGGTGATAAGCAGGTTTGAGAGAACCAGCCGGCTGCGGAAACTAGCGAACATCGCATACTCCCTCCCAGTCTACCAAGGGGAGGAACTGCCCCATTGCGTATGCTCGAACAACAGGACAAGGAGGCAGTGCCACGATGGAACGGGTCGGATTGATTGGTTTGGGCGCCATGGGTTTACCGATGGCGCGAAATATTGTGAAAGCAGGCTTTCCGCTCGCGGTATGGGCACGCCGGCCTGAGAGTGCCGAAGGCATCTGCAGCGAAGGGGCTAGCTGGGCGGCATCGCCCGGCGATCTGGCTCGGGCGTCCGATATCGTCGTTCTCATGGTCACCAATTCGCCGGATGTCGAGGATCTCATGGTCGAGGGTGGCATCCTGGCAGCCGCGTCCTGGGGCAGTGCGGTGGTAGATATGAGCACCATTGCGCCTTCCGTGAGCCGCAAGATGGCCGCCTTGTGCGCCGAACGGCGCATCTATTTTCTGGATGCACCGGTGAGCGGCGGTACCCAGGGCGCTGCAGCCGGCACGCTGGCCATCATGGTGGGGGGCGAGGAAGCGGGCTTCGAGCGAGCAAAGCCGGTGCTTCAGGCCATGGGAGACAAGGTCTTTCACGTCGGGCCGTCTGGCTCGGGTGAGATTGTCAAACTGGTGAACAATATGCTGGTGGGAGTGGTCGCCGCGGCCACCGCAGAGGCGCTGGTCCTGGGCGCCAGGGCTGGAGCGGATGTGGAAACCATGGCGAAGGTAGTCGGCGTCTCCACGGGCGCTAGCTGGCAACTGGCCAACCAGTTTCCGCTGCGTGCCTTTAACGGCTCGTTTGCGCCTGGATTTATGACCGACCTGCTGGCAAAAGACCTGGGGCTGGCCCTCGATCTGGGAGCCGAACAGCAGACGCCGCTGTTCTTTGCCGCGCTCGCTCGCCAACTATACGGCGAGGTTCAGGCGCATGGCTACGGACGTGATGACTATACCTCCGTCTTGCGCGTGCTGGAAGCGAAGGCCGGCGTGGAAGTGCGGATCGAGTAGGAGCGGCTCCCGACAGACTCCGCTCGCTAGCGTAGACCAGGCGGTGGGAGGGATCTCACGTCGATCTCCAGCGCCAGCAAGCCAGAGGGTGAGCGCCGTACCAGGGCCTCGACCGATTGACCTCGAGTAAGGATAGGCGAGCTGTCCTGGAGACTGTCATCCAGCCGGAACTTCGTCTGCCGGGTGACGATCAGTGGACGTATACCGCCTGCGTCGAGTCTGATGAAGATCCGTTTTCCATTCGGGATTTCTCGCATGAAGGTGCCACTGAGCATGAGGTACGGTGGCAACGGCTGTACGTCAAACTCTACGCGGGTAGCGACCAGAGAGCTGTGCACTCGCTGCACGGTGACGATCGCCCAATCGTCCTTGAGCAGCCCTTCGACCTGGGCTTCGGCGCTCCTCGCTTTGATGATCACCCGCGGTGTGAAGCGCAGGAACAGCGTCTGGTCCATCAGTCCCAACGTCAGGCCGGTCGGATTGTCCGGCTGGCCCTGGATGGAGACAATCTGCCCCTCCAGTCGGCCGTGATCGACCTGCTGGTTTGCGATTTGATGGTCGATAAAGCGTTGAGCGCCGGCAGGGGTCAGACCACCGGCCAGAGCCAACCAACTCGCCACAACCATGGCGGACATGCGAACGAAAAACATAGAGACAATCACCGATGAACTGTGCTGCGATCCTTCTGGTTTCAGTGTACGGCGGAACCTGATTGCTTTCCTGGCGTAAAGTTTACCGCCCGATGAACTTTCGCTGAACATTCCTTTTCTCTCACTCGAGGGGGAGTTCTTCCTGCTGTTATGCCAGTACAATGCCGGTAAGTCAAGCGCTGAGGAGGTGCTTCGGTGTCCATTTCAGGGTCCAGGACAGATATTCTGATCGTTGACGATGAGCCGGGCATTATCCGTCTCATTTCTATGTATTTGGAGCGCGAAGGGTTTCATACAACCAGCGCGCGCACCGGCGCCGAAGCGTTGGCGATAGTGGAGCGGACGCCGCCCGCTCTGGTCGTGCTGGACATTATGCTGCCGGACATTGACGGGTGGGAAGTATGTCGCGAGATCCGGCGATCGAGCGACGTGCCGATTATTATGCTCACTGCACGTGAGGGTGATGAAGATAAGATCGTGGGTTTGGAGCTTGGCGCCGACGACTATGTCACCAAACCATTTGTACCGCGAGAGCTGGTGGCACGGGTCAAGGCAATCCTGCGCCGGGCTCGGGCTGCACCCGTTGAAACCTCGGAGACCTGGCTGGACTACGGCGAGTTGACCATAGAGACCGCCAAACGTGAAGTCAGATTGCACAATGAGCTGATCACGCTTCGCGCCAAGGAATACGATCTACTGGTCGAGTTGGCTCGCAAACCGGGTGTCGTGTTCACACGTGAGAAGCTGTTGCAGGATGTGTGGGGCTACGACTTCTTTGGCGATAGCGGCACTATTGATGTGCATGTTCGCCGCCTTCGCGCCAAGCTCAATGACGATTCGTCCAATCCTCGATTCATCGAGACCGTGTGGGGCGTGGGGTATCGATTAAAGGAGCAGACGACCAGACCGGCGGCCCCCCCTCCCCCCGGCCCTCTCCCCCTCGCGGGGGGGAGAGGGGGGTCTTGAGAGAGGCCGTGCCCTACAGAATCTCCCGTTTCTGACGCGAAGCAGTGTTCTTTAGAGACACTGTTTCCCATAGTAGCTCCCCTCCCCCCTGGAGGGGGAGCTGACTTTATGACAGTTTTTGGAAATGAGAGGCTCAGTGGCCCGCTCCATGCTCAAGCGTGTGTTGAGACCACACGAACAGGAGGGGACCAATGAGCCGATCCAGCACGTTGCAAGA